>JAABUS010000276.1_pt1 | contig 130344 bp, 111 predicted proteins | sample 5560161 | NCBI WGS metagenome assembly JAABUS01 (sample SAMN10711885, study PRJNA513376) | rock metagenome | isolation source: Antarctica rocks | place: Antarctica: Victoria Land, Trio Nunatak nord | collected 2016-01-04 | reverse complement strand
CGCCACACCTGGCTCGCGCGTCCGGGCGCGCAACTCCTCCTGCTGGGCGGGGGTCAACGTGACGCGGATCACGGCGGGGCTCCTCCTCACCCACTATTCTACGACCCAATTACCTCGACGTGCTTAGCGTGGATGACGGCGTGGGCCGTTACCAGGTCGCCGGGTTGGATGCGGGACGGAACTGGTCCACGCGCGTGGGGTCGGCCGCACGGGGCGGTGACGAGGCTCGATCGAGCCTCGTCACCGCCCCGCCGTCGTCCGTGGGGGACGCATCGACGCCGGTGTGGTCGGCCCAGGGGACGAGCCGGGCGCACCAGGCTGTCAGTCGAGGTCGCGATCTTGCAACTACGAGAGTCGGTGCGAATACCAGTGACCGAGTGGCTAAGGAGATGAGGATCGCAGAGACCGGTGACGGCCAGCACGTAACGACCTCATGGAAGCGGTTGGCGTTGGCGCTATTGGCCGCGGCGTCATTGGTGATCGGGTTTGTCTCCGCCGAGATCACCTTGATCGGTCCGGTCCTCTTTCTGGTGCATTGGCTCGGCTTCTGGTCGGGACTGGCCGTCTTCACATCATCATGCGTGCTTTTCGGCGTGATGATGCTGTGGGTGACGGTTCGTTTCTGGCCCGAGCGGGCGACGCGGGCCAGCCCGGACGTGCTCTCGACCGGGCCGGTCCGCCGGGTGATCCGCACGGTTGCCCGGCGCTCGCGCCCGCTTGGCGCCCTCGGGGTGGCCTGGTATTGCGGTCCCTTCGCCAGCCCGCCGATCTTGCGCGCGCTCGGTTACCAGGGGCGAGGTCTGGTGATCTGGGTGCTGGTCTCCGGTGTTCTCTTTGGTGCCTTCTGGTACAGCTTCTATGGCGGAGGATTCACCCTGCTGACGAGCATGTGGTCGTGACCCGGCGGTCCAGAATCCCACGATTCCCCGCGTTCAAACGACTTGAACGGGGTGATCGGGAAGAGGTGGAGCGCCTGACGGCGGTCGTGCCCCCGTATTCCGACTTCAATTTCGTTAGCCTGTGGTGCTGGGATACGGACGATGTCTGCGAGATTTCGCGTCTCAACGACAATCTCGTCGTCAAGCTCAAAGACTACGCCACGGACGAGGTCTTTCTCTCCTTCCTCGGTCTGAATGCCGTTCCTGAAACGGCCACGGCGTTGCTGGCGTTCGCGCGCCAGCAGGGGATCGAGCCGAGCTTACGTCTGGTGCCAGCCGAGGTGATCGAAGCGAACCGCGATCTCCGACGACATGTGTCCGTCGTGGAGGATCCGGGCAGCTTCGATTACGTGCTGTCAATTGAAGAGTGGGTGGGTCTGCATGGCGGCAAGTTCCGCAACAAGCGCAACGCCATCCACGGATTCGAGCGGAAACATGCGCCGGAGTTTCGCCTGATCGATGTCCATTCGCGTCAGATTCAGCGAGAGATGGTGCAGGTGTTCCTGCTCTGGTCGGAGAAGAAGAAGCGCTTTGGATTGGGCGAGACGAGGAACGAATTGCTAGCCATGCGGCGCGCCTTCAGCGTTGACCGCGTCTGCGATCTCACGTGCTTCGGTGTCTATGAGCAGGATGTGATGCGCGGTTTTTCCATCAATCAAATGCTTGGTGACGGTTACGCGATGGGGCACTTCTGGAAGGCGGATCATAGTTTATCGGGCATTTACGCATACATGCTGCACAACAGTTGTCGCTATTTCGCGGATCGCCAGCTCCGGTTCTTCAACATCGAGCAGGACCTCGGCAAGAGCGGTCTGGCCTTTTCCAAACACCTCTATCGTCCCGCCCATTTGTTCAGGAAGTACGCCATTTCGCCCTTGAGCGAGGTCGCGGCGACCGAGCAGGAAGACGGTGCGCGAACCCGTCGCCGGACAGGGTCGCGCCGACCACCCGCTCCGGAGAAATAGGCTTGGTGGCGACGGAGCGACGACCCCGCTGAGAGCGGCTATGCCATGGCGGACGGCGTGGTCGTGGCGTGTCTCAGTTGCCGCGGCCGCGGGTGAGATCGTCGCCGCCGTTCACCTGCGCCGTTATTCCAGCCGGCCGTAGTAGACCTTCGTGTCGTAGGTGAAGGCCACGGAGCCGTTCGTCTGGGTGGCCGCGAAAATCCGATCCAGTTCGTCGAGCATGGCTTCATGGCCGGGCTGTCGCGGTTCGGGTGCGTAGGACGAGGAGAGGAGCCGGCCGCGCAAACTGGTCAGGTCGAAGTCCTGCTGGTTCCCGAACGTGGCGACCCGGTACGCGCCAGCGCCGAAGAAGGCGTCGAGCGCCGTTGCGTCCGCGGCATCCTGGTGCTGGACCTTCGCGTAGTCGGTGCCGTAGGTGACGAGCATCCGCTCGTAGGCTTCGAGAAACGGGGTACCGGTGGTCCGGCGCTCGTTCCAGATCAGGGCGACCCAGCCCGCCGGACGAAGGATCCGAGCGAACTCGATCCGAGCGCGGACCCGATCGAACCAATGGAAGGCCTGGCCGGCGGTGACGAGATCAACGCTGGCCGGGGCCAGTGTGGTAGCTTCGGCGGCGCCGTCGACACTGTGGAAACGAGGGTGGGCGCCGAGGAGGCGCTCACCGGCCGCGCGCATCTCTAGGTTGGGCTCGACGCCGTAGACGGGGTTGCCATGGTCAAGGAAGAGACGCGTCAGATTGCCGGGACCCGAACCGACGTCGGCCACAACCCAGTCTTCCGTCAGCCCGCAGTCGGTCTGGAGCAGATCGATGACGGCTGGCGGATACGAGGGGCGGTAGCGGACGTAAGTATCAACCCTGCTTGAAAAGCGGCGTGTCGGATCATCCATGAGGGCACCCTACCAGATGGATCGCCGCGCGTTCATCAGCCGATCCGTACGTGAGGCGAGCGGCAGCCGTCCCTCCGGGTTGGTTCACCAGCGGTGCAGCGGCTGTCGCCACTCGCAAGCGTGGCGGGGACGAGCGCGGCCTCGACAGACGCCAGCGAAAAATTGGCGCGCAACTTTGCCGCGGTGGTCAATACGTCCCGGTGCTTGACCGCTCTCAGCACGTGGTGCGTCCGTCAGTAGCCGCACGGTGGGGGAACGCCCGGTTGCGCTGACCCGGTCAGACGGGTCACGACGATCCTACCGCCGCCGTAGATGGTACCTCGTGCCTGAACGGGGAAGCGGATGGTCGGTGCCGTTCCCACCCACGTCGTGGTCGCGCATGGCGTACAACCGCTGATCGGCGACCGCGACCAACGTCGTTGGCTGGGTGCCGTCATCGGGGAGCGTCGCGACCCCGTAGCGGACGGTCGCACTCCTGCCTTCCTCAGACCCGTCTTCCAACAACTCACGCCGGATTTCCGCCGCGACACGTGACGCGTCGTCCCCGCCCGCCCCACGCATGATCACCGCGAACTCGTCCCCGCCGTAACGGGCGACGACGTCCTCGGCCCGGACCGCGCGGCTGACAACCTCTCCCACGCGCCGGAGGAGGGTGTCGCCCGCGAGGTGACCAGCGGCGTCATTGATTTCTTTGAGTCCTTCCACGTCCATCAACACAACGCTGAGGGGTCGGCCCGCCGCTGTATCCGCAGTCAAGGCGTCATAGAACGCGCGGTGGTTGGCCAGGCCGGTTAGGCCGTCGGTGGTGGCGGCGCGCTTGGCGGCGTCGTGGAGTTGGGCGACGTGGACGACCACCGCGACTTGGCCGGCGACCGCGGTCAGCACCGCTTCATCCGCCGCGGTGAATGCCGCGATCCGGTCAGACTCCACGTTGATAACGCCGATACGGTGGTCTTCGACGATCAATGGCACGGCCAACTCAGATCCTTGCTCCAGGGAACGCTCGGAGTGGTACCGGGGCTCGCGTTGGACATCGGGGACGTTGCGCGGGCGACCGGTGCGAACCACCTCGCCCAGGACGCCAATATCGAGCGGCTGACGGTAATCGGATCGGATCATGGCCCCGATGCCGCTATACGCGGCCAGTGCCAGCTCATCCCGATCGCGGTCGATCAGCATCAGCATCACATCCTGATACCTGAGGCGACGCCGCACGATGTCCGTGACACGAGCGAGGAAGGTCGGGAGGTCCGGGATGTGGCGCATCTCGCCCGCCAGCTCCACCAGCAGACCGAGCGCCCGCGTGTCACCCATCTGGCCGGCGACCGGCGTGCTGGAGTCCGGGTCGCTCGCTGCCAGCCCGGGGCTGGAGGCGGCCAACACGCCAGGCGCGGTCGGCCTGGTCGACTCGTCGGAGAGAAGCACCTCGGCGAGCGCCTCGACGACATCGGGGCGGAACTGGCTGCCGGCCGTCCGGCGCAACTCCGCGATCGCCTCATCGAGTGGTCGAGCCGGCCGGTACGGTCGGGCGGTGACCATCGTATCAAAGGCGTCGACGCAGGCGATGATCGTGGCCCCGAGGGGGATCGCGTCGCCACGTAACCGATCGGGATAGCCGTGACCATCGATCCGTTCATGGTGGTGACGGACCAGCGGCACCAACGGCTGGAGGGTGTCGGCCCCGGAGGAGATCAGGATATTGCCGCCGGTGGCGGCGTGCTCGACCATGATCGCGCGCTCGGCATCGTCAAGGGGACCCGGTTTCTGGAGGATGCCGTCGGGGACGCCGATCTTGCCGATGTCATGGAGCAGCCCAGCCAGCTCGATGGCCTCCGCCTCGGCCTGATTGAGACCCATCGCGACGGCGATCCTGCCCGCCAGGCGACCGACGCGCTCTGAATGACCGTGAGTCAAGGGATCCTTGGCGTCAACCGCGGAGACCAGCGCCTTGACGCCACCGAGGTACAACTCGCGGTTTCGCGAGAGGAGATCGGCGTGGCGAATGGCGGCGGCCGCGTGCTCGGTGAGGACGCGGAACACCGAGAACTCCTCCGGGGTGAACGGCGTCTCGCCAACGCGGCTGAGCAGGAGGACGCCGACGACATGACTCGCGACCACAAGCGGCGCGACCATCACATGCTGCCCCTCGGCGCGGTAGCGGGCATCGTCCCGCGCGTAGAGGGAGCGGGGGTCAACGTGGGCGTTGTTGACCAGCTCCGCCTCGCCCGCGACAAAGGCATGGCCAACGAGACCCTGGCCGACGTCGAAGGTCCAGTCCGACGCGTCGAAGTCCACCCCATCGTCGCGGCTAAAAGTCGGGCAGAGGCGCGCGCCGTCGGCGGTCACCCGATAGAGGGCGATGACCTCATGCGGGACGAGCGCGGTTAGCTCGTTGGCTAGGACGTCGAGCATGGTGACGAGATCTGGGGCCGAGGCTAGCGATCGCGTGATCGTCAGTACGGCTTCCAGGTCCGCGGCGTGGCGGGTTGCCGCGTCCCGGCTGGCGATGGTATCGGCATGGAGCTGAGCGAGCGCCAATGCGGCCGCGGCCTGCTGGGCGATGGTTCCGAGTGTGCGCTGATCGTCCTCGTCGTAGGCTCCGGGATCGTATCGCTGGACGGAGAGGACGCCGATCAGATCGTCGCCGCGGAGCATCGGCACGAAGAGTGCTGACTCGGATCGTTTGGTGCGGTAGCCAACCTGCAGGCCGGGCTCGGTGATGGGGTCGGGATCTCGGGTCTTGAGGTAGGCGCGGTGGGTTTGGATCACGTGCCAGGTGGGGCCAGCGGTGAGGCGTAAGCGCCGCCCGCGGGAAACCCACTCCTGATCGACGATGTAGGGAAACCAGATCTCCTCCTCCCCCTTCCCCACCAGCGCGACGAAAAAGGCGTCGGCGGCCAGTACGCGGCTTACCTCGGCATGGATGATCGCGCACAACTCCTCGACCTTGAGGCTGCTGGCGAGCGCAAGGCCGACCTGGTTGAGGAGCGCGAGGTGATCGGCGCGGCGCTCAGCGGCAGCGGCGTCACGGGCCCGGAGGATCGCGAGCCCCGCCTGATGACCCATCGCTTGGAGGAGCGCGACCTCGTCCGCGGTGAAAAACCGCTCCTCGTCGGTCTGCCAGACGTACAAGACACCCTGGGTCACGTCGGCGGCCACGAGCGGAACGACGAGATCGGTGCGTCGCCCTGGGGGAGGGAAGGGCGGCGGGAAGGCGGTGTTCTGACCCCGGAACAGAGGCTGGCGGGTGCGGATGACTTCCGCCTCGGCGGGGAACTTGTGGGGCGGCAGGCCGTCCACCGCGTCCGCATACTCGGCACCGTAGGCAACTCCGTGGTAACCCGAAGCAACCGTTTCGACGGCAGCTCCATCGTAGGCGTGAACTTCGGCGCAATCGACACCAACGGCCTCGGCCGCAGTGGCTGCCAGCGCGGGCATGAGCCGCTCCAGCGAGCCCACCTCATTCAGCGTCGCGGCGACGCGAAGCAGCGTGTCGGTGTGGGTCTGTTGTCGCCGCTGCGCCGCCGCCAGTCGCGCCCGGTCAATCGCCTGCGCGGCCTGCGCCGCGAGCTCCTGGCCGAAGGGCACCGCTCGTGGTGGGAAGGGACGTGGGGACCGCGAGTAGAGATTGAGCTTGCCCAGGCATGCTGTACCTACGAGGAGCGGCACCATCATCGCGCTCCGGACACCATCTGCCGCGTAGGCGTGCTGCTCGTGCACGGAAACGGACGGATCGTCGACCAGGAAGCGTCGCGCTGTCCGTTCAACGAGCACGGACCGGCTCGTTGGCCAATCGGCGAGGGCGTAACGGTGACCAGGCGTGGCCACGCCGGACCAGTCCGAGAGGGACTCCTCCGCCACGCCCTCCGTTTCATCACTGCCGGGGTGCCAGACGTCGATGCCGCAGCATTCAGCGCCGGCGACGCCAAGCGCGGCGCGGCAGACCCCGGCGAGGATGGCGCTCAGGTCCGCGTCGGAGACGAAGGCCTGACTGACTTTGAGGAGCGCCGCTTGCTCCTGCGCGCGCTGCTGAGCCTCCGCCAACAAGCGGGTGTTTTGGACCACGAGCGCAGCCTGCCGGGCAAGGTCCTCGGCGAAGTGCATCTCGTGGGCCGAGAAGGCGTGCCGATGGCGGGAATCGAGGTTGAGCATCCCGAGGCAGGTGTCGCCGACCAGAAGGGGGACGAGCAGGACGCTGCGAACACCCAAATCATCAAAGGTGCGGCGCTCGGCCTCCGCTAGGAATGGAGCGTCGGCCTCAAAGCAGAGGGGCTGCCGGCGCGTCAGGACGCGACGCGTCGTCGGCCATTGTTCGAGCGGGTAGCGTGCGCCGGGAACGTCCGCGCTGACCCAGTCTGGCACGGTCTCGTTCGCGACGATCTCGGTTTCGTCGGTCTCGGGGTGCCAGAGCTCGACCGCGCAGCACTCGGCGTTGCCGACACCGAGGCAGGCGCGGGCCACTTCGGCCATTACCGTCGTCAGGTCGAGGCTGGCGGTTGCCGCTTGGCTCACTCGCAGTAGTGCCGCCTGCTCTTGCTCGCGCTGGTGGGTCGTCGCCTCCATCGATTTGCGCTCGGTGACGTCGCGCGCGTTCACTACGATCCCGCCGACGCTCGGGTCCGCGAGCCGGTTCGCGGCCACCACCTCCATCCACCGCGGTGATCCGTCGCGGTGGCGAAGCCTGGTCTCGAAGCGGTCGATCGCGCCTGGACGCCGGCCGAGGTCAGGGAAGAAACGCCGCTCAGGGTCCTCCTCGTCTGGATCGTGAATGTCCGCAAAGGGGTGCCCGAGCAGGTCGTCCGGTCTGTAGCCAAGAATGCGCTCATAAGCGGGACTGAGGTAGCGGCAGACGCCGTCTCCATCAAGGACGGCGATCAGGTCCGTCGCGTGCTCGAGCAGCGATTGCAGGCCTGCCCCGCCCCAGGCGTGGCAGGCCCTCCGCCGGGCCGGGCTCGGCGGCATCCTGGACCTGGTTGGCCCGTGCTCCTTCGGCGGTGTGAGGCGCGGGATAGGTGGTGGTGAGGTCGTGGTCGGTACGCCTGCCGCGATGAGTCTGTGATGGGACGGGGGCATTCTGGACGGGGAGGTCCTCGCGGTCGGCGGAAAACAGATCGTCCGTCGGTCCGGTCATGACGGAATCCTCGGCGTCGTTACCCCTGGGCTTCGCGGCCCAACTGAGCCGACCGGTCCGGAAATCTTCACGTTGGTGGAACAGTTTAGCCCGTGATGTCGTACGTCGGCTAGATAGACTGATCTGTGGCAGCCCAGATCGGCATGGCATCCGCCAGAGACAGCCGAGCTCTGTCATGGCGGAGTCCGGTGCTACCTCCGCAAGGATTAGACCGGGACGTCGGGCGAGGCCTTTTCCCAGAAGAGGCGGAGCCGCTCGTGGAGGGCGGCATGCTCGACGCGTTCGAGCGCCGGGTCGGTGGCGAGGAGCGTCTCGGCGGCTTGCCGCGCCCGGTCTAACAACCGGGTGTCGAAGGCGCCGTCGAGCCAACTCATCTCTGGTAGCCCGCTTTGGCGGGTGCCGATGAAGTCGCCGGGGCCGCGCAATTCGAGGTCCTTTTCGGCGAGGACGAAGCCGTCGTCGGTTTCGACCATCATCCGCAACCGCTCCTCGCCGTCTGGAGTCGTCTCTTCCGCCAGCAGGAGGCAATAGGATCGGGCGCCGCCACGCCCCACCCGGCCGCGGAACTGATGAAGCTGAGCGAGGCCGAAGCGGTCGGCTCCTTCAATCAGCATCACGGTCGCGTTCGGCACATCGATGCCGACTTCGATGACGGAGGTCGAGACCAGCACGTCGGATTCCCGATCGCGGAAGGCCGTCATCACGGCGTCCTTGTCCTTGCCGCTCATCCGGCCATGCAGCGTCGCGATGCGCAAGTCTGGGAAGACGTCAGCCTGCAGACGCTGCGCTTCATCCACCGCCGCCTTCGCCTCGATCGCTTCGGAGGCCTCGACAAGCGGGCAAATGACGAAAACCTGATGGCCCCGGCCCACCTCTTGGCGGACCAAGTCGTAGGCCAGGGAGCGGTCCGGGCCTAAGAAGCGGCGGGTCTCGATGGGGACGCGGCCGGGTGGTCGCTCGCCGATCACGGAGACGTCGAGATCGCCGTTGAGGACCATGTTCAAGGTGCGCGGAATGGGGGTCGCGGTCATCGACAGGAGGTGCGGTTGGGCCCCGGTCGCTTTGTCAGGCAAACCGGCTCGCTGCCGGACGCCGAACCGGTGCTGCTCGTCGACGACGGCGAGCCCGAGCCGGGCGAACGTGACGGTCTCCTGGATCAGGGCGTGGGTGCCGACCAGGACATCGATCTCGGCCCGCTCGACTCCGGCCAGCGTCGTCCGGCGCTCGGCGACCCGGGTGCTGCCGGTGAGCAGGGCGACGATCGGGCGGTCCACCTCAGGGAGCCCGGCGTAGAGACCGCGCAAGTTGTGGTAGTGCTGTTCGGCCAAGATCTCGGTTGGGGCCATCACCGCGGCCTGCCGAACGTTGGCGCGGGCAACCAGGACCGCGGCGGCGGCGACAACGGTTTTGCCGGAGCCAACGTCGCCCTGGAGGAGGCGGGCCATTGGGCGGGATTGCGCGAGATCGCCGAGGATTTCGGTCAGCGCCCGGTCCTGGGCGGCCGTCAGCCGGAAGGGGAGTTGCTGGCGGAAGCGCCGGAGCAACGTCTCGTCGAGGGCAAAGGGGATGCCGCCGAAGGCCTGGCGCTCGCGCTTCCGGCGGACGAGTCCGAGCTGGAGCAAAAAGAGGTCGTTGAAGGCGAGACGCCGCTGCGCCAGCTCCAGCTCCGTCTGACTCTCCGGATAGTGGACCTGCTCGTAGGCCCGGCGTAAATCCGGCAGCGCCAGCTCGCCTGGGGCGTCGCGAACGGTGTCCGGGAGGAAGTCGGTGACCCGGTCGCGGGTGGCGTCGAGGGCGGCGCGGGTGAGACCGCGCAGCGTCTTCTGGGCCAGGCCCTGGGTGAGAGGATAGACGGGAGTCAGGCGTCCGGTGGAGAGGGTTGGCGTGCCGTTGCCGGCGATCTTCTCCCACTCCGGCGAGGTAAAGCTGGGCGTCCCGTATCCGGGATCGAGGGTGCCGCTGACGGCGATCTCGTCGCCGATCGCGACCTGGCGGGCAACATACTGGTTGAACCAGGTGACCCGGACGCGACCGGTGGCATCGGCAATTTGGGCGACGACCCGCGGCGGACCGGGACCGCGCACTTCGCGGAGGTCGATGACCTCGCCGCGGACCGTGACGTCGCCACCGGCGAACCCCAGCGCCGTCCCGATCGGCTCGGTCCGCGAGTAGTCGATGTGGCGTCTGGGAGCGAGCGTCAGCACGTCCTCGACCGTGCCCACGGCGAGGTTCGCCAGCTTCTTGGCGACCGCTGGTCCGACCCGCGGCAAATCGGTGACGGGGGCGGTCAGCGGAAGAGGTCTGACGTCAGGTGGGGTGCGCTCTTGCCTCACCGCCGGCTTCGGACCACCACGGATCGGCGCGATCGCCCCTGGCAGCTTGCCGAATGGCGCGGCGGGGGCACCGGCCTCCCGCAGGTGAGGGCGGAGAGCGTTCAGCGCCGCGGCGAGCCGGGTGAGCTCCTCCTTGCGTTGGTCGTGGGGGAGCGACCGGTACGCGGCGAGCTGGCGCTCGATCGAGGCGACGGCGGTGGCGGCTTGTTGGCTCTCCGCGCGATCGCGAAGTCGTTTGACGTAGGCATCGACCATCCGCAGCGGCATGGCCGCTCGACATCCATCCCGCCACTCCCGGCGCAACGCCTCGAGGGCGCTGTCGACGAGATCACTGGGAGGATGAAGACGGGGGGCTGGGGTGGTTGGTTGGGTTGGGTTGGGGCTCACGCGGTCGCTGGTCCATGGCCGGCGGGGCGGGCGGCGCGTTTGGAATGGACGTCAGTGTACCCCAAAACCGGAGCATCACCCCAGGCGACCCTACGGATTGTCGCCTTCGAAGACCGCCACGCCAACCGCCCCGGGACCGACGTGGCTGGCGATGACCGGCCCCATCTGAACGATCGCGATCTCGTCGCGCGGGAGTCCGGTGGCGGCGGCGAGGCGATCCGCCAAATCCGTGACGTCGGGCCCGCCGCCGCCGCTACCACTACTGAGAACGCTCAACCGCTCGACGTGCGGGAGCTCGTTGACGAAGTCGATCAGACCCTGGATCGCCTTGCCACGGGTCCGCGTGCGCTCGAATGGCACGACCTGACCCTCATCGACCCGGAGCAGGGGCTTGAGCTGGAGGACACCGCCGATCAAGGCCGCCGCGCGGCCGATCCGCCCGTTGCGCTGAAGGAACTCCAGGGTATCGACGAAGAAGACGACGTGGTGGGCTGTCGTCTCCGCCCGGAGCTGACCGGCGATCGCTGGCGCGTCCAGACCCTGCCGCGCCAGATCGGCCGCCCGCCAGGCCTGATGGCCAAGACCCATCGACCCATTGCGGGAATCGACGATCTCGACGGGGATCAGGTCCGCGACGGCCCCGGCGGCGAGGGTAGCGGCTTGGAGCGTGCCGCTCAGTTTTGCGGAGAGGAGAACGGCGACGATCCCGTCATGGTCGGTGGCCAGGCGCCGAAAGATTTCCTCGAAGAGGGCGGGGCTGGGCTGTGACGTGGTTGGGAGCGCCGGTGCCCGCGCTAGGCGGGTCATGAACTGGTCCGTGGTGAGATCGACCTGATCGCGGAAGACCTCGTCGCCAAACTGAACGTTGAGCGGCACCACCGTGATGCCGAGCCGATCGCGCAGATCGGCGGGAAGGTCGGCGGTGCTATCGGTAACGATCGCGACGCGCGCCATGGCCTCTCCCGTGTTCAAAGCCACCACTGCCCGGCTACTCGACGGCGATGACGTAGAGGTAGTGGGGTTGGTTGCCGTCGTGAATCTCGACCGTCAACCGCGGCCGGTTGGCGACGAGGAGCGCCTGGAGCTCCTCGGCGTGGTCGCGGGTGGCCCCCTCGCCCACAAAGATCGTCACCAGCTCGGCCTGATCCAGCCCCGCCCGCGTTAGGGCCGCGCCGGCGACGGTGACCGCCTCGTCCCCGGCGGCGACCATTCGATCGTCGACTAGAGCGATCACCTGGCCGCGGGTGGCGCGGACGCCGTCGATAGTCGCGTCACGGACCGCCCGCGTCACCTCGACGGTGCGGACGCCGTCCAAGGCCGCGGTCATTCGTCGTACATTCGCGTCCAGCGCGTCGTCGGGGTTGAAGGCAGCGAGGGCGGCGAGCCCTTGGGGGACGGAGTGACTTGGGACGACGGCGGTGTGTTTGGTCGCGAGCGCCGGTACCTGGTTGGCGGTGAGGAGGATATTCCGGTTGTTTGGCAGGAGGATGACCTCGGCGGTCGGAGCCGACTCGACCGCCGCCAGCAATTCCTCGATGCTCGGATTCATCGTCTGTCCGCCGGTTACGAGCCCGGCGGCGCCCATCGAGCGGAGGGCGGCCGCCAACCCCTCGCCAGCCGCGACCGCGACCACGGATAGGGTGCCAACCGGCGCGGGGAGCAACCTGTTGGGGGCGGCTGGCGCCCCGCCCCGGCTGACGACGTGGGATGCGCGCTCGGCGGCCAGAGTCCGCGTCTGCAACTGCATGTTGTCGATCTTGATCTGATCGAGCTCGCCGAGGCCAGCGGCGTAGTCAAGGACGCGACCGGGGTTGAGCGTGTGCAGGTGGACCTTGAGCAGACTGGCGTCGCCAACGACAACGGCCGACTCGCCCAGCGCCGCCAACGCGGCGCGTGCCCGGTCGACGTCGATCCCCGCGCCGTGGACCACGAAGTTGGTGCAATAGCCGGCGGCATCGCCATGTGGCTCGGTCAGATGATCGAGGAAGTCCATCGCCGATCCCGCGGTGGCGACAGGCGGTGGGACACGATCGCCATTGACCGAGACCTCGCCACGGGCATAGCGATCGAGACCTTCTAGGAGATGAACGATCCCTTGTCCGCCGGCGTCGACTACGCCCGCCTGGCGGAGGATCTCGAGGAGTCGCGGCGTGGTGGCGAGGGCGTCGCGGGCGCCTTGAAGCGCCGCGGCGAGGACGACCGGCAGCGACGCGGACTGGGCTGCCGCCGCCGTCGCCTGCTCGGCGGCGACGCGGACCACGGTCAGCATGGTTCCTTCGACCGGTTCGAGGACGGCCCTGTAGGCCAGGTCGCGCGCGCTACTGAGACCGCGCGCGAGATCGCGCCCGTCGATCTCGGTGCGGCCGGCGATGGCGGTCGCGAAGCCCTGGATGACCTGGGATAGGATGACCCCGGAATTTCCCCGCGCGGCGAGCAGCGCCCCACGCGCGGTGCTCGCCGCCACCTTCCCCGCGTCACCGCTGGCGGCGAGCGCGAGGCGTCCCGCGTCGACCGCGCCGCGCATGGTCAGGAGCATGTTGGTGCCGGTGTCGCCGTCGGGCACGGGGAAGACGTTGAGGGCGTTGATCGCGTCGCGGTGGGTGGCGAGCCAGGCGGTCGCGGTCTCGGCCGCGGCGAGGAGCGCGCGACCGCTCGCCGTAGGAGCGGTCGTCGCCACCGTTTCGCCAACGCCGATGTCTCTCACGCTTCTGACCTTCACCTCGCGCCCGTCCGCGGCGAGACCGCGCGTTGTCTGTGCCACGGCACGTATGCTAGGATGCCACGCTTGGAACGGGTCGTCTCCCGCCGTCTCCACGGTTGGGTTGTGTCCATACGGCGATAGCGCGTTCTTCGTGTTTTAGCATAGCGTACGATGTTTGAGAGGGAGGGTGACCCGCGGTGTCTGGTAAGTGTGAGGTGTGTGGCAAGACGACCGTCTTCGGTCACAACGTCAGCTTCTCCAAGCGGCGGACGAACCGCCGGTTCGAGCCGAATGTGCAACGCAAGCTGATGGTCATCAATGGCGTCAGCAAGCGGGTAAACGTCTGTACCCGGTGCATGCGAACGGCGCTGAAGACCGGGTAGTCCCGTTGCCTACTCGTTCCGAGCCCCCTCGTCCCAACGTGGAAGAGGGGGCTTTGTGTCGCTGCCGGCGAGGGGATCAGGCCGGCGGTGTCGCGCCTGGGGAGGAGCCGGAGCCAGGGACCCACGGCTCGTCGGGATGGATCGCGACCATCCGCTCGACTTGAACGGGGAGATTTCGGATCAACAGATCCCGCTGCGCGGCGGTCATGTCCCCTCGCGCGGTCGATTTCGTGAAATCGGTGGTTAGCCAGTCGGTCATCACGCGGACGAGGGACGCGCGGTCGACCCCCTGCGTCGCGGCCATCTTAGCCAGGCTCTCGCCCGCCGCGTAACGGTGAGCGATCACGGTGGGGTCGAGCTGGAGGAGCGAGCCGACCGCGCGCATGAGGCCCTCGCTATCGATCAATGAGTCCCCGGCGACGAGCGAGTTGTGGGCGTTGCCCGCGCCAACCAAGGTGGTAGCGGTGCCGGCGGTCGGGCGATCGGCAAATGGCCCATCCGGGGCGTCGATCAGCCAGACGTGGAGCATTTCGAAGGTGATGGGATAGGTGTCGGCGGGGCAGGCGCCGTCAGGTGCTTTGGCGACGACGCCGTCGGGGCCGCCGCAGAGATCGTTGTGGACGTGCCAGTGGGTGAGCGGGCCGCCGATCGCAGGCCCGTCACCGGGCGGGGCGAGAAACATCACCCCGATCAGCTCAAGCGACCCGTCGTCGTGTTTGAGGTACATCAAGTCTTCGGGCCGCTCGGGGTCGAGGAGTTTGCCATCCTGGTTGTAGGTCTCGTTGTGGAAGTGGGCCGCCCGCAGCCCATAGAAAGCGAAGGGGGTGGACTGGACGTACCCTTCACGCGCGGCGACCTCCGGGTCGGCGAGCCTGGCGACGCCCGAGCGGACAGCGGTGACGAGGGCGGAGGCGGCGCTCCGCTCGGCGGCGGTTGGCGCCCGGTCCGGCATGGTCATCTCGTCGTGACCGGTTGCGCGGTCGCCGGTGCCGGGCGTTGCTCCGCTGGCGAACGTGGCGGCCGGGACCATGGCGAGTGACAACGTGGCGACGACGATGACGATCGCCACGCAGGTCGGCGGGGAGCAAAGGAGATCGGGTGCGAGTGGCAGATGGGATCGCGCGCGCATGGATGATCTCCTTCGGCATCGTTGATGGCGAACCGCCGACGTCGCGCCCTGCCGCTGGACTCGGGGAACCAGACACGCGGGATGGTCTTCGACGATTGGAGCCCGCATGATTCCACGGGACAATGGTAATCCGTCGCGAGGCGCCATGACGGCCGGGAAGGCGACCGAGTGGGCACCGGCCGTCTTTCGCCGGGAGACGCGGCTGGTGGCGGACTGCGTTGACCGCGGCGCAGTCGGCGGCCAGGGCCATCTTGCAGCATGGACGGGAGGAACCGGGACGATGAGTGAGCGGGGAGATGAGGAGACGACCGCGGCGGCCGGACCCTCTGACGGGGAACATCCGGCGCGGGCGGACGTTCGGGCAGCCACCGGTCGCCAGCGGAGACCGGGGCGGGCACGTGAACGCGTCTCCGGGAGTCGCCCCGGCGGCGATAGGCTGGAGACGACGATCGAGCGGATCGTGCCGGGCGGGTTCGGTCTCGCCCACGGCGGGGGGAGAACGCTCTTCGTCACGCTGGCTGCGCCGGGTGACCGCGTCCGGGTCGAGATCGAGCGGACCCAGGGGGTGGTGGGTTTCGCCCGCATTGTCGAGATGCTGGAGCCGTCGCCCGTGCGCGTGCCGCCTCCGTACCCGCATCTCGCGGACTGTGGCGGCGGTGATTTCCAGCATCTCGCCTACGAGGCGCAACTAGCGGCCAAGGTCGAGATCGTCCGTGATTGCCTCCGCCGCATCGCTCGGATCGAGGCTCCAGCGGACGTGCCGATGATCGCGTCGCCGCAACGCTGGCACTACCGGTCCCGCGCGGAATGGCACCACGACCCGGAGCGGGGCACCCTCGGTTATCTCGCTCAGGGGTCGCATCGCGTCTGCGACGTGGTGGAAGATCCGATCGTCGTTCCGGCGCTCGCGGACGCGCTGCGAGCGCTACGCCAGCGCCTCGAAGCGGGCCGGCTGCCAGAGGAGGCGCGGGAGTTCCGGGCCGCGGCCGGCGACGAGGCCGTCTCTTTTGCCCCGCCGCTCGATAGCGCGGAACCGCTGGAGATCGTCAGCACGGTGGCTGGCGAGCGCTACGCGTCTGACGCGGACTGCTTCTTTCAGGTGAATCCGGGCGTGCTGCCGGCGTTGATAGAGGAGGCGCTGCGCTTCGCGTCGCCAGTGGCCGGCGATGGCGTCGACAGTCAGGGTGTAGGGCGGCCGGCGATCGATCTCTACTGCGGGGTTGGCCTCTTCACGGTGCCGCTGGCCCGGCGGTTCGGGCGGGTCGTCGGCGTTGAGTCCCATCCCCGGTCCGCGGCCTTTGCGGCACGGAACGCGACGGACGCTGGGTTGGAGCGCGTCAGGATCGAGACGATGCCTGTCGACCGGTGGTTGGGGCAGCGGTGGCGATCATATGGACGGACGCCGTTCCTGCTGCTCGATCCGCCGCGCACCGGGGTCGACGCCGCCACGCTTCAGGGTATCCTCCGGCTCCGGCCCGCGCGGATCGCCTACGTCTCGTGCGATCCCGCGACGCTGGCGCGCGATCTCCGGGCACTCCTCGCGGCGGGCCATCAGCTTGAGCGGGTGGCCGCGTTCGACATGTTTCCGCAGACCCATCACGTGGAAGTGGTCGCCCACCTTGTCCAGCGGATGTGAACGCCAGTGGTGATGCGTACCGGCCTGACGGACAGAACGCGACGATCGTTGACAGTGTTTCCACGTTGTTCCGACACCTGGAGCGGTGATTGCCTCGCGGTGTTGGATGCCGGCGGCTATAGGCACGCGTGCCGCCGAGTCTCAGAAACGCCCATGACTCGGTAGACTACGTCTCGCCGAGGATACTGACCACGACGATGTGACGGATGTCCGGAGACCTGTCAGGGTGTGACGCACATGATGACGTGCAAGGTAGATAGAAGACTTGGTCTGAAGACGGGGTGAAGAGCATGAGCATGGTAACCACCAGCCGCGGTGACCTTGCCGTTCGGGCACCCAATGGAGAGATGATCGCCGTCGTTGAGGTCAAGAACCGCGAGGATCTGTCGCCGGAGGTCGCCGCCGCGTTGCGGCGAAACCTCGTCGTTCACGGTTTTTTGACCGACGCTCCGTACTTCCTTTTAGTGTCCCAGGATGTCGGCTTTCTTTGGGACCGACGGGCGCAGCATGGCTTCGACGCCTTGCCGACCGCGCGATTCCCGATGGAGCCGGTCATCAACCGCTACCTCCCCGAGCGCACGGTAGGAGACCGGCTGCGCGGCTCGGAACTTGAACTCGTGGTCTTTCAGTGGCTCTTGGACCTGACCGAGACGCCGAAGGACGTGTTGGGGGAGCCAGAACGCTCCCTTGACGGTTCAGGCCTACTCGACGCGATGCGCGGTGCCCGGATCACGAACCCTGTCTCAGTGTGACCGTCTACGTCGAGTCCAATTTCGTATTGGCGATTGCGCTTGGGCAGGAGGATGCCGAGGCGGCGACCACGATCCTCGAGCTAGCCGAGCAAGGTCGGATCGCCGTGGCCTTTCCCGCGCTGGCGTTGACTGAACCGTTCTCGACTGTCACGCACCGCGGACGCGTGCGGCGCCAGGTAAGCGGTTTGCTGAACGACCAGATTCGTGAGCTGCGACGTTCGACCCCGCATCAGGACATTGTTGACACCTTGCAGGCGATTCCCGTGGCGCTGGTCGATCTCGAAAAGCGGGAGATCGATCTGCTCGAGGCGACGGTGCGCCGGCTGCTTGTCGTTGGGAGAAGCATTCCGCTCGACGAGCTCGTCTTCGCACGGGCTCTGAGCGATCAAAGCCGGTTCGACCTGAGCCCCCAGGATGCCATCATCTTCGCTTCGGTCATTTCCGATCTCTCTGGAATGTCCCAAAGTCGACACAACCTTTTCATCAGTAAGAACTGGAAAGACTTTGGCGACCCGGGCATTACGGCGGACCTCCGGTCCTCCAACTGCGCCTATGCGGAAAGCTTCCCGACGGCATTGAATCTCGTCAATGGGTGGTTGCCCGATTCGTAACCACCGCCCAATGTGATCGTCCGGCGCCGTGTCCCCAGGTTTGCTGCTTGTGCTGAGGAGCGGATCGGATGGAAGATGGTGTGATGGAGCGTCGAGCGATTCATCGTGAATAGGGGGCTCGATCTTGCTGGCCAAGGTCTATAGCTGCGCGGTCGTTGGGTTGGATGGGGTGCTGGTCGAGGTTGAGGTCGATGTGGGGCAGGGGCAACCGGGAATGGTCCTGGTTGGGCTGCCGGACGCGGCGGTGCGGGAGAGCCAGGAGCGGGTGCGGGCGGCGATCCGCAACTCCGGGGGGCGCTTTCCGCACGGCAAGGTCACGGTCAACCTGGCGCCGGCCGACCTGAAGAAGGCGGGACCGACCTACGATCTGCCGATCGCCCTCGGTATTCTCCTCGCGTCGGGGCAGGCGCCGGCCGGACCCGGACTGGACGATGCGCTGGTCGTCGGCGAGCTGTCGTTGGACGGGGTGCTGCGGCACACGCCGGGGATCATCTCGATGGTCTCGCTGGCGGCGGCGAAGGGGATGCGGCGGGCCTTCGTTCCCCACGATGACGCGGCCGAAGCGGCGCTCGTCGGTGGGGTCGAGGTCTTGCCAGTGCGGACGCTGGCGGACCTCGTCAATCACCTGACAGGGGACGTACCGATCGCCGCGTATTGTCCCGACGATGGGGTCATCGAGGCTGCCCCCTTCACCGGCACCGACTTCGCGGACGTCCGGGGACAGGAGCACGTCAAGCGAGGTTTGGAGGTGGCTGCGGCGGGCGCGCACAACGTCATCATGACGGGACCGCCAGGCTCGGGTAAGACGCTGCTGGCGCGGGCATTGCCCTCGATTCTGCCACCGATGACGGTCGCCGAAGCGCTCGAAGTGACCAAGATCTACAGCGTGCGTGGGCTCCTGCCGCCGGAGACGCCGCTGCTGCGCGAGCGGCCGTTCCGGGCGCCGCACCACACGACGAGCTTCGTCGGGCTGGTTGGCGGCGGGTCGTGGCCGCGACCGGGTGAGATCAGTTTGGCCCATCGCGGGGTGTTGTTTCTCGACGAGCTGCCGGAGTTCGGCGGGACGATGCTCGAAGGGCTGCGCCAGCCGCTGGAGGACCGCCGGGTGACGCTGGCCCGGGCGGCCGGCACGCTGACGTTTCCGGCCAACTTCACCCTTGTCGCGGCGATGAACCCGTGCCCGTGCGGCTTTTTCGGCGACCCAGTCAAGGAGTGCCGCTGCGCCGCGTCGGCTATCGCCCGGTACCAAAAGCGGATCAGTGGTCCGCTGCTCGATCGGATCGACATTCACCTCGACGTGCCGCGCATCGAGTACGAGAAGCTGGCCGAGAAGCGGTCCGGCGAGCCGTCGGCGGCGGTGCGAGCGCGGGTGGAGGCGGCACGCGCGGCGCAGGGCGAGCGGTTCGCCGGCAGCGGCGCGTTGACGAATGCCGACATGGAGCCGCGCGACATGCAAACCCAGGCGGCGCTCGACGCGGCGGGGGAAGCGCTGATGAAGGCGGCGGTCAAGCAGTTGCACCTCTCGGCGCGCTCCTACCACCGGGTGCTGAAGCTGGCGCGGACGATCGCCGACCTCGCCGGGGCGGAGGGGGTAGCGGCGGCGCACGTGGCGGAGGCGCTGCAGTACCGGCCGCGCCAGCTTGATGCATGACCTCGCGGTCTCGGATTGGCGCGGCGCCGGTCTGCACGCACCGTCGTTCATCCGCATTCAGACTCTCGCGACACTGCACCGGTCCCTGATCGGCCATCGTCTTGGCCGGCTTACTCGCGACGATCATCACCATGTCGCGGCAATATTCCGACCGGCACTCGATATCTGGTCCCAAGAGCCTGCTTTAAAACCTCCGGGCTGAGAGCCGGCGGCATCTCGGTGGATGATGAGCCTGTCAGCGCGCCCGGGCGTCGCCGGTCGCGCATCGGGCACGGGACCGCTATGATCCTGGGGCAGAGGAGCTTTCACACATTGAAAAGGAGCACCGCTTGGCTACCATCCGCGTCGGGATCCAAATCCAACAGCAGCACGCGACCTACCCGCAGATTCGCCAGGCGTGGCAGGCGGTGGATGCCAGCGGCGCCAACACCCTGTTCAACTGGGACCACTTCTTCCCGCTCTCGGGCGATCTGAACGGAGCCCATCTCGATAATTGGACCGCCCTGGGAGCGATGGCCGAAGTGACCGAGCGCGTTCAGATCGGGTGCCTGGTGGCTGCGAACAGCTACCGCAACCCGAACTTGCTGGCGGACATGGCCCGGACACTCGACCACGTCTCCGATGGCCGCTTCATCCTCGGCATCGGCAGCGGCTGGAATCAGCGCGATTACGAAGAGTACGGGTACGAGTTCGGCACCGCGATTTCGCGACTCCAGGATCTCGACCGCGACATGCCCGGGATCGTGGATCGTCTCGCGAAGCTGAATCCAGGTCCGGTCCGCGGATCACTGCCGATCCTGATTGGCGGCGGCGGGGAAAAGGTCACCCTGCGGATCGTCGCGCAGTACGCCACCATCTGGAACGGCCAAGGGGAGCCGGACGTGCTCGGGCGCAAGAACCGGATCCTCGACGAGTGGTGCGCCAAGGTGGGACGCGATCCGCGGGAGATGGAGCGGTCAGCGCAGATCTTCGGCCCGCAGCTCGACAAGCTGGACGACTATCTGGAGGCGGGGATCACGCACGTCATCTGCGACGCGAGCGGACCGGACTACGATCTCGCGCCGCTCCGGAAGCTCATCGACTGGCGCGACCGGCAGGCGAACCGATCGATCTAGCACGACCGGAGCCGACGCCCGCCGCAAGGTCCGCGAGCGACGTCGGGTCCGCGGGTGGCACGAACGTCGACAGGGAGGACGAGCTTATGGTCCTTCTCTCGGGTCGATGGGTTCTCGCAACCCAAAATGATGATGGAGCTGTGCTTAAGGTAGACAGGTCTCGGGCGCCCCTGCGCCGCGCTCCTGGCGAGATCTCCGATTCCGCAACGACCGACGAGACGATCGCTCCCCCTCCGGCGCTGGCTGGCGAGCGCCACTCCCCCCGCTAGGTGCCCGCGAATCCCCCCACCATTCCATCAGCGCAGACGATCGCCGATCTGCCCTTGGCGGCGACACATTTGGAGCGCGTACTGATGAGCATGTCAAGCCCCACCGCACAGAGCGTGGTGGACACCAGGCGGGAGTCCGAGAGCGAGTGGGACACGATCGCGACGGCCCTCAATCGTTGGGGCATTCTTCACGTCGCGCCTGGGAGGCGCCGGCGCGCCGGGGTTCCGCGGACGGCGGGCGCGCTGATCGAGCGTTTGGTCTATACCACGGAGCCGTGGCTGCATCAGGCCCTGGTGGTCTTGCTCCTGACCCACCCGCACCTCGCGGAGGAGGCGCGCCAGATGATCGACCGGCTTGAGGGCGCCCCTCGCGATCGCGCCATGCGACGGTACGTTGCCGCCGCCGCCTTACAGAGGATGGCGCGGACGCGCAACGCCCTCAGACTTGGTCCGCAACCGCTCCTTCCCGCAGCTTATCTGGACGCCCTCCATCTTCCACCGCTGGACGAGGAGTTTGGTCGCGCCTCACTGCTCGCCGTTGCCGCCGAGGAGCGGAATCGTTATGGGTACGATGCCTGGGGAACCTATCGTACTCTGCTCGACCTGTTCCTCGACGAGATCCGTCACCGCGATTGGGGGGTCACGTGCGACAGCAAACGGATCGAGCACGCCTGAGGCGATTCCTCGAAACGTTGGGCCGCCGGATGCGCCGGCCCGTCCGGCTTTATCTGGTCGGGGGGAGCGTGCTGATCGATCTTGGACTCAGGCCGGCGATCCGGCGACGCGTGCCGACCTCGTGACTCTTGTCGCGGGTGGGTGAGCAACGCTTGTCGCTGGAGCCACAAGCAGGGCAGACGTCCGGCGCGCGTTCTCCGGTTTGAGGGGATAGCGCGGACCAGCGCCGGACTGGCGCGATCAGGGATACGGGCGAAACGCCGGCGGTGCTGGTACGAGGATCAGCCAGGACGCTGCCGCGCGTGAATTGGCATCGCTCACTGGCGAGCGACGGTCGGTGGCGGGCCACAGCGAACGCTGGTCCCTTTTGTGCTTGTCGGCTCCGTGGCGTGGTCGGTAGGATGGCACGGTTCGCTCGCGGTTGAACGACCACCGGCCGCCAGGGCGCGGGGAGTCTCGGGTGAAGGTCGCACTCCGCATCTTCGGGTATCTGCGGCCGTACTGGCGGCGGGTCATCATCCTCTACGTCGCGTTGTTTGCCGGGCTCGGCATCCAGCTTGGGATTCCCTTGGTCCTGGCACGAGCGATCGACGATGGGATCGTCGCCCACAATGGGCGGGTTGTCCTCCAAGCCGCGCTGCTGATCGTCGGGCTGGCCCTGCTTCAGGGGCTCTTCACGTTCGTGCGGTCGTACCTCGTCCAGGCGCTGGCGGAGCGGGTCGGCTTCGATCTGCGGAACGAGCTCTACGCTCACCTGCAGCGGCTGCCGTTCGCCTTTTACGATCGGACGCAAACCGGGCAACTGATGTCGCGGGCGACGGATGACATCAACAACATCCGGGCCATGCTCGTCATGGCGATGCGGCCGCTCGTGCTGGCGATTGGCACCTTCGTCGCGGTGACCGTGATCCTCTTTCGCACCGATGCCACGCTCGCCGCGGTCGCTCTGGCGACGATGCCGTTTCTGATCTGGTACTCGGTTCGCTTCGGCGTCGCCATCCGGCCGATGTTTCTCAAGGTCCAGCAGCAGTTCGGGGCGATGACGTCGGCTCTTCAGGAGAATGTCGCCGGCAATCGGGTCGTCCGGGCATTCGCCCAGGAGCGGGCCGAGAGCGAGCGGTTCGAGACCGAGTTGGAAGAGCTGTTCGATCGCAACCTGCGGGCTGCCCGTCGCTGGTCGTTCGCCTACCCCGTGACGCTGTTCCTATCCGGTCTCAGTCTGGGCGCGGTGCTCTGGCTCGGTGGCTATCAGGTGCTGACAGGTGTGCTCTCCATTGGGACGCTGGTCGCCTTCAACCGGTACATGACGTTGCTGAACGAGCCGGTGCGCTGGCTCGGTTTCGTCATCAATCGGATCGCCCGCGCCGTCGCCTCTGGCGAGCGTATCTTCGAGACGCTGGATACCGTCCCCACCGTGGCCGATCGACTTGGCGCGATCGCCTTAGCCGGCAGCCGGGGGGAGGTTATCTTCGAGGAGGTCAGCTTTACCTTCCCGGTCGCCAAGCGACGCGCCCTCGAAGAGGTCTCCTTCACGGCACGGCCGGGCGAGGTCGTCGCCCTCGTCGGACCGACCGGATCGGGCAAAACCAGCATCGTCAACCTCATCCCGCGCTTCTACGACGCGACGAGCGGCCGGGTGATGATCGACGGGCATGACGTCCGGGACCTGTCCTTGGCGTCGCTCCGGCGTCAGATCGGGATGGTTCTCCAGGAAACGTTCCTCTTCTCGGTCACCATCCGGGAAAATATTGCCTATGGTCGGCCCGAGGCGACGCTGCAGGAGGTCAAGGCGGCGGCGCGCGCGGCCCAAGCTGACGCGTTTATCGAGGCGATGCCGGAGGGGTATGAAACGGAGGTCGGGGAGCGCGGGGTGACCCTCTCAGGGGGCCAGAAGCAACGGATCGCGATTGCCCGCGCGCTCCTGCTCGATCCGCGCATCCTGATCCTCGACGACGCGACGAGTAGTGTCGACACCGAGACCGAGCACGAGATTCAGGGTGCGCTGCGGACCCTGATGGCCGGACGCACGTCGTTCGTGATTGCCCAGCGACTGACCACCGTGCAAGCGGCCGATCAGATTCTGGTGCTGCGGGAGGGCCGTATCGTCGAACGGGGTACGCACATCGAGCTGATCCAGCGGGCGGGGTTTTATCACGAGCTCTACGATCTGCAACTGCGGGACCAGGAGGAGGCGGTGCGGACGACGTTGCCAGCGCGGGACGCCGCGTCATGATGCAAAACGTCGATCCTGACGATCTCCTGGGGAAGGCGTACGATCCACGAATCGTGCGGCGGCTGGCTGCCTTCGTCCTCCCGTACCGTCGCCGCGCGGTAGCGGCTCTCCTCCTGATCGTCGTCGTCACCACCAGCGATCTGCTCCTGCCGAAGCTGTTCAGTCTCGCCGTCGACGAGGTGACGCGGCAACGGCGCGTCCAGACGCTGAATCTGCTTGGCGTGGTCTTCCTGATCACGCTGATCGTTCGCTTTTTGGCGAGCTGGGGTGAGCTGTACCTGATCTCCTGGCTGGGAAACCGGGTCGTGCTCGATCTCCGGAACCGGATGTTTCGCCATCTCCAGATTCTCAGCGTTGGCTATATCGACCGGCGCGGCGTCGGCTCGGTCATGACCCGGATTCAGAACGACGTCGGGGTAATCAACGAGTTTTTCGGGGAGGGAATTACCGGCGTCTTCAGCAACTCGCTCATCCTGGTCGGCGTCGTCGCCGTCATGCTCTGGACCAACTGGCGGTTAGCGCTGCTGTCGTTCCTTGCCCTGCCGGTGATGATCCTCTTTATGCGAGCCTGGCGGCGACGGGTGATCGACACCTACCGGGCGACCCGCCGGACGATCTCCATTGTCAATGCGAACCTCGCGGAGAGCATCGCCGGTGTCCGCGTCGCCCAGGCCTTCACGCGTGAGCCAGCCAACGCCGCGCACTTTCGCCAGGTGAACCAAGACAATCTGACCGCCTCGATCGACGCGGCCCGCCTCTCGTCGCTCCTCTTCCCGGTCGTCACGTTGATTGGCGCCGTAGCGACGGCGACGGTGGTCTACGTTGGGGGCAAGCTGGTCTTCGCGCAGACGCTGACGATCGGTCAGCTCGTGCTCTTCGTCGCGCTCATCGACCGCTTCTTCGAGCCGATCCGCGATCTCAGCCAGCAGTACAACGTGCTCCAAGCGGCGATGGCGGCGGGCGAGCGGATCTTCGAGGTGCTCGACGTTGAGCCGGAGGTCCGCGACAAGGCCGATGCTGTCGCGTTGCCGCCAATCGCCGGACGGGTCGACTACCACCACGTCCACTTTGGGTATGGCCGGACCGAGATTCTGCACGACCTCAATCTTCACGTCGCGGCCGGCGAGACGGTGGCCTTCGTTGGCGAGACCGGCGCTGGCAAAACCTCCGTCATCAACTTGCTGCTGCGGTTCGCCGACGTCTGGTCGGGCAGCGTCACGATCGATGGCTACGACGTGCGCGACGTGACCCAAACGTCGCTCCGCTCTCAGCTCGGGATCGTGCTCCAGGACACCTTCCTCTTTGGCGGAACCGTGCGCCAGAACATCGCCTTCGCCCGGCCGGAAGCCAGCCTGGCCGAGGTCGAGCGGGTCGCCCGGGAGGTGGGTGCCCACGACTTTATCGTTGGCCTCCCCGACGGTTACGAAACGGAGATTCAGGAGCGGGGCGTGACCCTCTCGGTCGGTCAGCGCCAGCTCCTCTCCTTCGCGCGGGCGCTGCTGGCCGACCCGCGCATCCTGATCCTGGACGAGGCGACGAGCAGCGTCGACACCCAGACCGAACGCCTGGTTCAAGAGGCGCTGCGCCGCGTCCTGCGCGGGCGGACTTCATTCGTCATCGCCCACCGCCTCTCGACGATTCGCGAGGCCGACACCGTCGTCGTCATGCGCGAGGGCCGGATCGTCGAGCGGGGGAGCCACGACGAGCTAATGGACCAGCGCGGCTACTACTACGGGCTGTACACCATGCAATGGCGGGGGAACCTGGCGGCGGATTGACCGGAGCCGAGGAGCTGTCCGCGGTTCGCGTCGTCACGTTGGGGCACGCCGCGAAGCTCTTTGCCCGCTCATCACGTTACTGACCGCCCTTCTCGTTCGCGAATATGTGCGAGTTGAACAAGAAGTCGTCGCGGATTCGAGCGTTTGACACGTAGTTTGCGCGCACCCTGGACCGTAGGCTCATCTCCATCAAGCGGTGCACGAACGGGCCGGGGTAGCGTGTGTTGAATCTCATCCTTCTTCTCGCGGTGATTCTGGTGTGTGGGCGGTTGGCCGCGGCCGTTGCCACGCGATTCGGTTTGCCCGGCGTCTTCGGGGAACTCGTCCTTGGTCTGGCCCTGGGACCATTCGTCGTGCGCTGGCTCGGCGGCGGCGACCTGATTGGTGAGCTCGGGGAGGTCGGCGTTCTGGTCTTGATGCTCCTGGTGGGGCTCGAGACCGACGTGACCGTCGTTCGTTCCGTGGGCAAATCGGCTCTTCTCGTCGCGTTCGGCGGCGCGCTCCTCGCCGCGGGTCTGACCGCGTCGGTCGCGCTCGGTCGTGGCCAACCGCTGCGCGTGTCGCTCTTCATCGGTGTCGCGCTCTGTGCGACCAGCGTTAGTATCACGGCGGTAACCCTGCGGCAAATGGGGCGGCTCGATACCCCAGCCGGCCGGACGATTATGGTCGCGGCGGTGATCGACGATGTTATCGGCCTGTTGCTGGTCGCCATGATCAGTCAGGGTGGTGGAAGTTCGCCCGCGGTCGCGGGTCTGCGCCTGATCGCGTTCCTCGGTTTCGTTGTCGCCGGAGGGCTGGTGCTCCGGCCGCTCCTGACCACGCTGGAACGACACGTCGAGGAATTCCTGGCGGTTGCGGTCGGGTTGGGGCTCCTCTACGCCTGGGCGGCGCAAGCGATCGGAGGTTTGGCGGGCATCACCGGCGCCTATGCGGCGGGCCTGGTCCTCGCTCGCGCGATGCCGCACCAGCGATTCGCGCATGGCGTGGAGTCGCTCGCGTCCGGTTTCTTCGCGACGCTCTTCTTTGTCTCCCTCGGGCTCAACGTTCACCTGCGAGCGGTGTCACCCCAACTCGTCGTCCTCTTTGGCGTCCTCGCTATCACGGGGAAGGCGCTTGGCGCCGGTATTGGCGCCCGCCTGTCAGGACTCTCGCGGGGCGACACCTTGATCGTCAGCTCCGGCATGGTGCCGCAGGGTGAGGTGTCGTTGATCGTGGCCGCGTTGGGGCTCCGCGAGGGATTGCTCTCTGCCGGGCTCTTTTCGACGATCGTCATCGCGGTGCTCGGTACGACCCTCGTAACCCCAGTATTGCTGAAATTTACCTGTTCGCTGATGGAGAACGGCCTGCCGGTGCCGGCAATCGCCCCGCGGCCAATAGCTGGAGGATCTGATTAGGGATGGTGACGGTCAACGTTCCAGGGGAGAACGTGACGGCTTTGTTGCACGATGCTGCGGCTGCGCTCGGTGATGGCGAGATCGACCGGGCGCGGCCCATCTATCAAGCCGTGATGGCAGAGCCCACGTCGCCAGACGCCCGGCAGCTGGCGGCCATCGGTTTGGCGGTCTGTAATGCCCGGCGGCGGGAGTGGGCCGAAGCGGAGGCGGTGCTGCAGGACGTGGTTGCCGCCGATCCCGATTCGGGAATGGCGCGCGCTTACCTCGGCGCGGTGCGCTTCGAGCGCGGCGACGTCGATACGGCTCGTGACGATCTCGACGAGGCGGTGCGGCTGGCGCCGGAGGAGGCGATCGTCTTCATCAACCGTGGTGAGGTCTCCCTTCGGATCGGGTTGCTGCGCGATGCTCTCGGCGATTTCCAACGCGCCGCCCGGCTGCCCGCGCCGGACGAGACCACTCGCGACTACGTCCGCGGGCTGCTGACCGCCACCCGCCGCGAGCTCGCGTCGTCGGTGGAGCGAGTGATCCCGGCGCCTAGCGACGTCTGGCGCCGGCTGACCCGACGAATGTCACGCCGCGGCGCCGCGCTGCCGGCCGTGACGAACCCGGACGGGGCGATCGCCTGGAGGGGTCGATGAACCCCGCTCTCTTTCTCGTCCTGGTGAGCTTGGTGCTGCTCATCCTGCGGGGCTACCAGCCGTGGGTGAAACCGATCGACGGCGCCTTGGTCCGGCGCTGGCGGGTACCGCTCGCGGCCAAGGTGCGGCTGCAGCGCGCCAACGTCTACGCCATCGCGGCGCTGCTGATCCTCGGCGGGCTGGGAGGTTGGCTACCGGGTGGAGCCCAGTTGCTCGTCGTTCTCAGTGTGGTCGCCGTCCTCCTGGCGCCCCTCCAGTACACGTTGACCGAGACGGGGATCGCGCTTGGCCGGACGTCACCACGACCGTGGCGGGATTTTACCGGCTGCGACCGGCGCGGGGACCGCGTGGTCCTCGATCCGGCCGAGGGCGTCGCCGGGATGACGATCTGGTTGCCACGCCCGCCGGAGGACCGGCTGGCGGTCAACGATTTACGGCGGCTGGTGCGGGGCGCTCCCCGCGGCACGGCCACCGACCAACTTTTGGACCCCCAAGAGCAGCCGACAGCGCGGTCCGGCTTCGAGCGGAGGGCGGCGAAACGGGCGGTATAGGGTTCGGCAGCGGAGGAAGGGGAGCGTTATGGTAGAGGGGCGACTGAAGCAACTCAACTGGGTCGTCGGAGCGTTCGTCGTCGTCATCGCGGCGGCGGTCATCTTCGGCCTGGCAACGCGTGACAGTACGGGGACGGACCCGGCCGGGGCAACGACCGGCGGCGATCCGGCGAGCGTGGTCGGCATCGCTCCGGCGACGATCGATCAACCGATGATCGACAAAGCCAAGGGTGCCGAGCCGCTGGCGACCCAGCTCGCGGTGCTGGTCAACCAGGACCGGCTCGGTATCAACTTTACCTGGACGCTGGTCGCCGGTTTCTTGGTCATGTTTATGCAGCTCGGCTTCGCCCTGGTGGAAACGGGATTCTGCCGGCGGAAGAACGCGCTCCACGTCATGACCATGAACTTCGCGGTCTACGTCGTGGGGATGATCGGCTACTTCCTAGTTGGCTTCGCGTTCCAGTTCGGCGGGGTCGGCAACGTCGGGGTCGGGAACCTCGGCGGGCTGTCGTCCCTCAACCACTGGCTCTCGATCGGCGACTGGCATGTCATCGGCTGGAAAGGCTTCGGCCTCAGCGGTCAGTACGACGTTGGCGTAGCCGTGATGTTCCTCTTCCAGATGGTCTTTATGGACACCACGGCCACCATCCCGACCGGGGCGATGGCCGAGCGCTGGAAGTGGTCGGCGTTTTGTATCTACGGTCTCTTCGTCTCGACGATCATCTACCCGATCTACGGAATGTGGGCCTGGGGCGGAGGCTGGTTGTCGCAGATCGGCGCGAAATGGGGCCTCGGGATTGGCTACGCTGACTTCGCCGGCAGCGGCGTGGTCCACGCCGTCGGCGGCTGGACCGCGCTCGCGGGGGCGATGGTCCTCGGCGCCCGGATCGGGAAATACAACAAGGACGGCAGTTCCAACACGATCCCCGGTCATAACATCGTCATGGCGCTGACCGGCGTCCTGATCCTCGCCTTCGGCTGGTTCGGCTTCAACCCAGGGAGCACGCTGGGCGCGGCTGGCAATGGCAACCTCCGGATCGGGCTGGTCGCGGTCGCGACAATGCTCGCTTCCGCGACTGGGGCCATTGTCGCGATGCTCTATATGTGGTGGACGACTGGCAAGCCTGACGCCGCGATGACGGCCAACGGCTTCCTCGGTGGGCTGGTCGGGATTACGGCGCCGAGCGGCTACGTCAGCCCAATGAACGCCTGCATCATCGGCGCGGTCGCCGGGTTGCTGATTCCGACGAGCGTGGCGTTCTTCGATCGGGTGGTCAAGGTTGACGATCCCGTCGGTGCCATCTCGGTCCACGGTGTCGGCGGCTTATGGGGTCAGCTCGCAGTCGGTCTCTTCGCCGACGGCAAGATGAACTACGGCGGCACCGTCGTAAAAGGGCTGTTCTACGGCGACGCGAGTCAGCTAGGGGCGCAAGCGGTCGGCGCCGTCGTCTGTATGGTCTGGGCATTCGGCACCGCCTTCGTCTTCTTCAAGGTGCTCAATGCCTTGATGGGCATCCGGGTTTCGGCTGAGGACGAGATCGCCGGTCTCGACCTGCCCGAGATGGGCGCTCCCGCCTACTGGGATGGCGACGAGCCCGTCCGCGGTGCCTGGCCGGTTCCGGTTCCGTCGGCGGTGCCGGCCGCCATGGGCGCCGACTAACCGACCTGATAGCGAGGAGCACGCCAACGGGCCGGGGGATATCCCCCGGCCCGTTCGCACGGCCGGCGACGGTCGCGCGGCCGGGGAGACGAGGGCGCCGCCCATCCCGTCGCCCGGGCTTCGCGGCCGATTCCGCTGGTATGAGAAACCGCGCGTGCGAGTTGATCCTGAATGGAGCGCCATCAGGTGATTGTCATAAAGATCCTTTCCGCCCATGTTTACCGCGCCGGGTGATGACCCCGGATTGATCCCTTGGAGCCGCAGTCGGTGCATCGCTCTCGCACCCGGCCGCACCGACCGCGGCGATGGCGCGTCACGAGCGCGGGGGGTCGTTCCTGGCGGACGGTGTACCATCCGCGCGTGCGACAATCGTGACGTTCGGAGGCGAAGCGGGGATGACGACGCTCTACGACGCGAAGCGGTTCGCGCTCGATTGGATCGACCAACAGAGCGAGCGGCTGTCGACGTTCGATCTGGAGATCTGGCGCCACGCCGAACCGGCCTGGCGGGAGTACAAGTCCGCGAAAGCGTATTGCGATCTCCTCCGGGCCGAAGGGTTTGCGGTCGAGGAGGGCTCGGGCGGCATGCCGACCACGTTCGTCGCCACCTGGGGCGAGGGTGGACCGGTCCTCGGCGCCTACGCCGAGTACGACGCCGTACCGGGGAACTCGCAGCAACCGGTGCCGTATCAAGCGCCGCGCGAGGGACTTCATCCCTACGCGGCGGGTCACACCGATCCCCACTCGATGCTTGGCGTCGGCGCCCTCGCCGGTGTCCTGGCGGCGAAGGCTGCCATGGAGCGGCACGGCATCGCGGGACGCCTCCGCTTCTTCGGCGAGCCAGCGGAGAAGGTTTGCGGCTCCAAACCCGTCCACGCCGCCAAGGGCTACTACGACGGCATCGACGCGTTCATCGCCTACCACCCGATGAATGCCAACACGACGGTGTGGGAGACGCATTGCGGCTCCTACTGGAGCGCGGTCTTTACCTTCGATTGCGCGCACCCCGAGCTCTGGGGCGCCAAGCACCTGTCCCCCAAATCGCGCGACGACAGCGCCGCCAGTTCTCACACCACCGCCCGTTGTCCTGGCGCGATCGATGCCCTCTGCCTGATGTACACGATGACGAAGTACACCAAGGAGGCGATGTTCCCGCACACGGGTACCTGGACGCTCAACGAGTTCGTCCTGGCGGCCGGCGATGCCACCGCCGACAACCTGCCGCCACGGATCAGCCAGATTCAATACTCGTGGCGCTCGCCCCGGCTCGACATTCAGGAGCAGATCGCGGCGGTGCTCGAGAACAACGCCAAGCAGGCGGCGGCCGCGACCGGCTGCGAAGCCTGGCTGCAGTGGGTCACGAAGACGCGGTTCGGTCTGGCGAACAACGCGCTGGCCGACCTCACCTACCGGAACATGGAGCTGGCCGGGCCGCCGGTCTATTCCGACGACGCTCGCGCCTTTGGCCGCGAGATTCAACGAAACCTCGATTTGGATCCGATGGACGCTCCCTTCGCCGTGGTCTACGAACGATTGACACCGCCTCAGGACTATGAAGCGGCGACCCGCCACCTGCTTCCGGGGTGGCAGAAGAACTTCACGTCCGACGACTACGTCGAGTACACCTGGCACGCCCCGACGGTTCGCGTCTTCACGGGGCGGCCCTCATTGAGCCCGCCGTATCCGGGCTACGATTACCCCGCTTGGGCGTACAACGCCATGGGAGGTCGTCCCGAGATCGTCGATCCCGGGATGTTCCTGGCCGGGAAGACGATTGCCGCTACCATGCTTGATCTGCTGACGATGCCGGAGGAGCTCGCTCGGGCGCGGACCGAGTTCGAGGCGCGGACGGGAGGCGGCGTCGGTGGCACGACCTGGGTCGCACCCCTTCTCCCGAAGGATTTCGCGCCGCCGATCGACCTCCGCTGGCCAGAGTATGTCTCGACCGCTCGTGGCGAGGAGTGGTGGTTGCCGACCCCGAACCCCGAGGCCCGGCAGCGCCTCACCTAGACGCGGGAGACCTGGCTGACGTGAAGGATTACCGGCACTATAGCTACTGGCTCGAGACGGGCGGCGACGATCTCTCGCCGCGTCCTCCGCTCGACGGCACGATCGACGCCGACGTCGCGATCCTCGGCGCTGGCTTCACCGGCTTGTGGACCGCCTACTATCTGCTCCGGCGTGACCCGTCGTTGCGGGTGGTGGTGGTCGAACGCGAGATCGCCGGGTTTGGAGCGTCCGGGCGCAATGGTGGCTGGTGCTCGTCCGGCTTTCCCGTCTCCCTCTCGATGTTGCGGAGCCGGTACGGCGACGAGTCGACTCGGTCCCTGCAGCAGGCGATGAATGACGCCGTCGATGAGGTTGGACGGGTCGCGGCGGAGGAGGGGATCGACGCCCAGTACCGCAAGGGCGGTGCGCTGCGCGTGGCCCGCGGCGCGCATCAGCGCCCGTCGCTGGACGCCTCCTACGCGACCGCGGCCGCGCTTGGTCTCGCCGACCACTACCGGATGCTCGATGCCGCCGCGCTGGCGAAGCGGCTGCGGATCACCCGCGCCACGGGGGCGCTGTTCAGCCCACACTGCGTGACGATCCATCCGGGCCGGTTGGTGCGGGGGCTGGCGCGGGCGGTAGAGCAGCGCGGTGGCACGATCTACGAGCAGACGGCCGTCACGGAGTTCGCCGCCGGCCCGCGGCCCCGCCTCCAAACGCCTCGCGGCGAGGTGCGTGCGCGGACGATCGTGCTTGCCGGGGAGGCGTACCTCTCCCAGCTCCCGGCAATCGGTCGCCAACTGCTGCCGGTCTACTCGCTGATCGTGCTGACTGAGCCACTCTCACCGGAGCAATGGAGCGAGATCGGTTGGGCACACGACGAGTGTGTGGGATCGACCCGGTACTCGGTCGATTACTTGAGCAAAACGGCGGACGGCCGCATCCTCTTTGGCGGTCGCGGCGCGCCCTACCGGATGGGCTCTCGCATCGCCGATCGCTTCGACCGCCACGAGCCGACGCACGCGATGCTGCGCCGGATGGCGATCGACTGGTTCCCTGCGCTCAAGGACGTCGCGTTCACCCACGCCTGGGGCGGGCCGCTCGGAGCGCCCCGGGACTGGATGCCGACGATGTCCTATGACCCGGCGACCGGGCTTGCCTCCGCCCGCGGCTACACGGGGCAGGGAGTCGCCACCGCGAACCTCTCAGGCCGGGTTCTGGCCGATCTGATCACGGGCGCGGACTCGCCGCTGACGCGCTTGCCGCCCGTCAACCACACGTCACCCGCGTGGGAGCGGGAACCGCTGCGGTGGGCCGGCGTCCGTTTCGTCCAACAGGGGTATCTCCGGCTCGACCGGAAGGCGGAGCGCACCGGAATCGCTCCTAGTGGTCGGAGTCTCGTCGAGCGGTTGGGCCGCCATTGAGCCCACCCGGAACCGCCACGAAGCGACAGGTACGCGCGGCTACCGGTGATACGGCCGGTGGAGGGATCAATGGCGGTCGAGGAACGAGCTGAGGAGCTACCCGCGGTGGACGTGAGCCGCGTGGTGGGGTCTCCCCGCCGCCATCGCTGGCAACGCGTCGTACGGCTTGGGAGTCTGGTCGCACTGCTCGCCGCCCTGGTGCTGGTCGCAGTGGTCGGCTACCACCTCGTGACGACTCATCACACCTGGGATCCGATGCGGAGCGGCGACGAGCTGGTTCTCGTGCTGTTGGGACTGCTCGTCGCGGTCATGTCCCTTGCCGTGCTCGTGTTCCGTCCCGAGTGCGGCCAGCTTCGTTCCCTGATCTGGACGACGGCGATCTGGTCGGTCGCGATGCTCGTCGTGCTGGGCTGTGTCTGGTATTTGATCGATTCGGGTGTGCGCGAAGACATCGCGGTCGGCACGCCGATGCGGAGCCAAGCGGACGTGGACAGCTACCTCGCCAACCGGCTGCTCGCGGAGGGGGACGGGGCCGCGCTGATCCCGATTCCGACCGGCGTCATGATCCAATCGGTCGAGTTTCTCAATGCCAACAACGTTCAGGTGACGGGTTTCATCTGGCAGAAGTATGCGGACAGTGTCCCGGCCGACATCACCCGTGGATTCGTGCTGCCGGAAGCCGTCGACGAGGCCTACCAGGCAGACAAGGCGTATACCGACAAGGAGAACGGCGTCGAGCTCATCGGCTGGTATTTCCACGCCACCTTACGCCAAGCGTTCGACTACCGGAACTATCCATTCGACCGGCAGGACGTCTGGTTACGGATCTGGCATCCGGATTTCAACCGCAGGGTGATTCTAGTACCCGATTTGGCGTCGTACCCGGACATCAATCCCCTGTCATTGCCGGGTCTCGACCCGCAATTCGTTTACGGTGGGTGGACCCCCGAGTTCAGTGACTTCAGCTATGCCATCAACGTCTACAACACGAGCTTTGGCTATCCGGCGAATCACGACCGCGGCGCCTTTCCGGAGCTGTATTTCAACCTCGGATTGGAGCGGGATTTCAAGGGTCCGTTTTTCGATCACGTCGTGCTCTCCCTCGCCGTCGCCCTCTTGCTCTTCATCATTCTTCTTCTGACCACCAACGACGATGATCTCCAAAAGCGCTTCGGCCTCACGACAGCGGGGGTCGCCGCCTTGGCGAGTGGTCTCCTATTCGCGGTGATCCTCAAACACAACCAGATCCGGGCCGCCGTGGGCTCGCAGCGGACCGCGTATCTTGAAGTGCTGCCGTTTATCCTCTACTTCGCGATCCTCTTCGTCGCGCTGAACGCGATCCTGCTCGCCTCCCCGATCAAGGTAAGGCTGGTTGAGTACAAGTAGAATCTCCTGCCCGTTCTCATCTATTGGCCATTGCTCCTCGGGGCGCTCCTCGTGGTTACGGTGCTGCGGTTCTACGGCTAGCGCGCCGCCACGGGCCATCCCCCGGGAGGGATACGCCGGGCCGAAGGCTCTCGCCGCGCCAGGCGTGAGGGTCGTCAGGAGGGACGCGGCCGCTCCATGATCTTCGGCCCGACATCTTGAAAGCCAACCTGCCGGTACAAGTGGTGAGCATCGCGGGTGTGCAAGAGCCAGCCGACCGTCGCCAGTTCCGGATGGGAGACGATGGTCTCCACGAGCCAGCGGCCGAGACCGGCGCCGCGGTGCTCCGGGACGAGAAAGACGTCGGCGAGATAGGCGACGGCGACGAAGTCGGTGACGACGCGGGCGCAGCCGATCTGCCGCTCACCGGCGTAGAGTCCAAAGACCGGCTTGGATCGCTCCCACGAGCGCCGAACCGCCGCGGCGGACCTGGTGCGCGCCCAGTAGCTCGCCTGAAGCCAACCGGTGATCGCTTCCAGATCGAGACGATCGCGGTCGGTGTCGATCGCGAACGCACCTCGCCGCCACTGCATTGCCGCCGCTCTCCTTCGCGGGTGACGCGTTCCGTCGTCGCCGGTTTCCCTCGAGCACGCTATTTGGCGCTCGGCGTTATGGCACAGCGGCCAGAGCGATCCTAAGTGGGTGAGCGATCTCCGGGGGATCGGTGCTGAGGACGCGGACCGCCTCGCCTCCGAGGAATCGTGAGAGGTCCCGGAGCGCGGTGGCGATCGCGGCGACGAGCGGTCCGGTCGGACGGATGCCGGGTTCAAGGTGGACCGCCTTCGCCGTTAAGACGCGAGCGCGTCGATCGTAGGAAGGATCAATCCGGCCAACGAGGCGGCCGCGGTGCAGGATCGGCAACGTGTAGTAGCCGTAGAGGCGCCGGGGGGCAGGCGTGTAGCTCTCCAGGCGGTAGGTGAAGTCGAACAGCGTTTCCGTGCGCTCCCGGTGCCAGATCAGGTTGTCGAACGGGGAGAGGAGGGTCGTCAACGTCGGCCGGCCGCGCCCGGCTCGCAGCTCACTGAGGCGTGGTAGGAGCGCCGCGTCGAGCCAGACCGGTTCGGGCAGGCCGTCGATCTCGACCCGGCGCGCCAGCCCGTCCCGCTCCATGGCTCCCAGTTCGGTCCGGGCCTCAGCGGGCGGCACGTGTGGGCGCGAACCGCTGCGGAAGTAGTCGGCGGTCCAGCGCGGTGTCGCGACGCCGAGCGCGGCCAAGGCTCGCGCGACGAAGCGCCGGCGCTGCTCGGCAAGGGGGGGAGGATCGTCCACGTGAGCGTCAGGTAGGATGCGCTCGGTCAGATCGTAGACCCGTTGGAAACCCTCCCGTCGCAGCACCATCAGGTCGCCACGCGACCAGAGGTGGTCGAGGGCGCGGCGGTCCGGTTTGCCGCCCCACCAGGTCCACGGATCTGGTCGCGGCCCGTCCGCTCGGGCGAAGTGACGCGAAGCGGTCGGCCCGCGTTCGCGCACGGCGGCGAGGACACGTTCCAGCGTCGCCGCGTGCTCAACGGCCCAGGAGCCGGGACTCTCGTTCCGGGTGCGGTAGGCGGCCATGGCCCGGCGGTAGATGGGGAAGGTCTCGATCGGCGCGATCGCCGCCGCGTGCGCCCAGTACTCGAAAAGCGCGCCATCCGGGTGGTGCAATTCGGCGAGGAGCGCCGGATCGTACGCTCCCAACCGGCTCCAGAGCACGGTCTCGTGCGAGCGAGCGACCACGCTGATGGTGTCGAGTTGGACGCAACCGAGCGCCCGGATCGTCGCCAGCAGACGCCCTTTGACCGTCGCCGGTTGCCGTGCCGAAGGCGGCCGCCGGTCGAGGCGCTGGGCGATTACCGCCAGCCAGCGCGCCTCGTCACGGGTCAGCCGTTCGATGTCCGTGACGGCCGGGGTACCGAGGTACGTGACGGCCCGTTCGCTCGCCAACGGCCCGGTGACACGAACGCCGTCTGGCTCTCCGTCGTCGAGTTGGGGAGACCCTGCTGACCGGCGCTCGCTCACGCGACGGCGCCCGGATAGCGGCGGGAAGGCCGCAACCTGACCGCGAGTCACCGGCGTTGCCCCTTACGCGACCTGGCCACCATACCCGTTACGTCGTTGACGATCACGATTCCGCCCGCCCCCGATCCTCTACCGTGGTCGATTGGCTGAATCGTTTGTCGCGGGATGACCGCATCGCGATGCCGCCCTGGCGGGACGACGAGCGGAGGGGATCAGCCATGACGGCGGCTCGCGCCGATAACGATGTTACCGTGTCGGCCGTGTCGGCGACGATGGAGCACTCCCGAGCGCGTCGTCGATCTCCTGAGTCGCCTCGACCACCTCTGGTGAGCCACCAGTGCGCTCGTCGATCCGGGCGCCGAGGTCCCGCAGCTTCGGGACCAGCCCTTCGTAGCCACGGTCGAGATGGTGGACGTCGGAGACGATTGTTTCGCCCGAGGCGACGAGTCCGGCCAGGACCACGCCGGCGCCGGCCCGAATATCGAGGCAGCGGACGGCGGCGCCCCGCAGCGGCGTCGGCCCCGTGATCTCCGCCCGCGTCCCGTAGCGGATGGATTCCGACCGGGGGCTTCCTGAGGTCGTCTCGGAGACGGGCGCCAGCTTCTCGACCCAGATGTCCGCCCCCATCGTCCGCAGTTGGTCGGTGTAGCGGAGGCGGTCTTCGAAGACGCGCTCGTTGATCTTCGAGCGGCCGGTCGCCTGGGTCATCAGCACGGCGAAGGCCGCCTGGAGGTCGGTCGGGAAGCCTGGAAAGGGGAGGGTTTGGATTTCGACCGCTTGCAGCGTGCGGCCCGGACGGACGAGCATCGCGTCCTCGTCGATCCAGACCTCCGCTCCGGCTTCGCGCAGCTTGGCCGTCAATGGCAACATGTCAGGCTCACGGACGTTGCGGAGCGTCACCTCACCGCCGGTGATGACGCCACCGATGGCGAAGGTTCCTGCCTCCAAGCGGTCCGGGAGGATGGTCTCGGCCATGCCGTGGAGCCGGTCGACGCTCTCGACGGTGATCGTCGGCGAGCCGAGCCCGGTGATGCGGGCGCCCATCCGGTTGAGCATGCTACCGAGGTGAACGATCTCCGGCTCGCTGGCGGCGTTGACGATGACCGTCCGCCCGCTGGCGAGCGTGGCCGCCATCAGGAGGTTCTCCGTGCCGGTGTGGCTCGGGTAGTCCATGTAGATGCGCGCGCCGCGCAGCCCAATCGTCTTGGCGGAGACCCGATCGCCACCGTCCGCAAAGTCGACCGTCGCTCCCATCTGCCGGAAGCCGCGAACATCGACGTCGACCGGGCGAGCGCCAAGCTGGCACCCCCCCGGTGTCGAGGCCGCCATTTCCCCAAACCTAGCGAGGAGCGGCCCGGCGATGAGGAACGACGCCCGCATTTTCGCCACCAGCTCGGGTGGCGCGTCGAGCCGGTCGATGTTTGCGGCGCGGACCCGGACGCGTTTCCGAGCCCGATCGACGTCGACCTCCGCGCCGAGCGCGCGCAACAGCTCGACCATCGTCGCGATGTCGGCCAGCGCCGGGACGTTGTTCAGCACGCACTCGTCGCCCGTGAGCAACGTCGCCGCCAGGGCTGGTAGCGCGGCGTTTTTCGCGCCGCCGATCGTCACCGTGCCGCGGAGAGGGACACCCCCCTCGATGCGGATGGTGCGGACCCGTTCAACGCCACTGGTCGTCCGGGACTGTGCCGACGTCATTGCTGCTGACACCAATACCATCTCCTCGATTTCGTGACGCGGGGCAGGCGCGGTGTCTACGAGCGTAGCATCCCGGCGGGTTGGGGTTGGGGTTGGGGTTGGCGTTCGGTCACGCCCGGCGTTCGCACGACGCCATCAACCACATCCACGTCGACCTCGATCGTTGCCAGGAGGGCCTTCGTTCCCGTCGATTCAGGGTGTGGTGGATCCCCGTGCAGCCAGAGACCGATGGCGTCCCGCGCCATTGCCAGGGCATCCTCGACAGAGCGTCCTTGAGTGACGCATCCAGGGAGGGCCGGTACATGCACGACGTAGCTATCTTCCTCGGGGATCAAGACAACGCTGTACACGTAGTTGGTCATCGTTCAACCACTCCGTAGTTCGTTGAATCGTTCCGCGCTCATTCCAGCTTGCTTCAGGATACCCCGGAGGGTGCCCACTTGGACATCGCCAGGGTGGGTACGATGACGCGACCGCTGCCATTCGCGCGTGAGAGGACGACATGGCCGCCGCGCTGCCTCAAGACAATCCAAACCGTCGCGAGATAGGACAAGGAGAACCTGGCGACTTGTCACCCTCGGCAAGTTGCCAGCCATGGTTGACGCCTAGTTCCCACGAATCCCTACGGCTGGTTGTCGCTCCCTGGGCCGATTCCCGGGCCACGCCGCGAACCGCGCCGCTGGCCGAGCCGAAGCCGCAGCGTCGCCCGCCGCAGCGCCGATTCCGCTTCCTCGAGGTCGACCATCGACTGCCGGTTGGCGATGGAGGCTTCGGCCCGGTGTCGTGCTTCCTCGGCCCGTGCGACGTCGATTTCCTCGATGTGCTCGGCGGTATCCGCCAGAACGATCACCCGGTTGTCCGCCACCTCCATGAACCCGCCGAAGACGACGAGCGCGTCTTCGCGGCCCGCCTTCTTGACCCGGAGCTCACCGGACGCCAGAACGGTGATCAACGGCGCGTGGCGTGGCAGAATGCCGAGCGTGCCATCGGCGCCCGGCGCGACGACCATGTCGACGTCGTCCTCCGTGTAGACCACGCGCTCGCCGGTGACGATCTCGACGTGAAGCTTAGCCATCGTTGGAACGCCCCCACTCGCGACCCCACTCCCAATGCGCGGGAGCGGGGAGCATTTGGTATCTCTGGTCCTTCGTCAGCCGGCGCTGCCCTCGATGAAGACCTCGCGGCATCCGAGCGTGGCCAACGACTCGGTCGCCCGCGCGCCAGAAGTAGGCCCAAGCGCGGGGGTTACGCCGCCGCCGGCGTCCCCATCTTCTGGCCGCGCTCGACCACGGTATTGATACCGCCGGCCATCGAGAACGCCTGCTCCGGAATGGCGTCGTGTTGGCCGTCCAGGATTTCCTTGAACGATCGGACCGACTCCTCGCGCGTCACGTAGACGCCCGGCGTTCCGGTGAACGCCTCAGCCGTGAAGAAGGGTTGCGACATGAAGAGCTCGATCCGGCGCGCCCGGCCAACAACCTGCTTGTCTTCGTCGCTCAGCTCCTCAACGCCAAGGATGGCGATGATGTCTTGGAGGTCGCGGTAGCGCTGCAGCACCCGCTGTACCTCGCGGGCGACCTCGTAGTGTTCCTGGCCGACGATCAGCGGATCGAGGATGCGGGAGGTCGAGGCCAGGGGGTCGACCGCTGGGTAGATGCCGCGGGCGGCGATCGCGCGCTCGAGCGAGATCGTCGCGTCGAGGTGGGCGAAGGTCGTCGCCGGTGCCGGGTCGGTGTAGTCGTCGGCGGGCACGTAGATGGCCTGGACGGAGGTGATCGACCCGGTCTTGGTCGAGGTGATGCGCTCCTGGAGCTGGCCCATCTCCGTGGCGAGGGTCGGCTGGTAACCGACGGCGCTCGGCATCCGGCCGAGGAGCGCCGAGACCTCCGATCCGGCCTGGACGAAGCGGAAGATATTGTCGATGAAGAGGAGAACGTCGTTCCCCTCGTCCCGGAAATACTCGGCCATGGTCAGCCCGCTCAAACCGACGCGGAGGCGTGCTCCCGGCGGCTCGTTCATCTGCCCGAAGACGAGCACCGTCTTATCAACGACCCCCGATTCGTGCATCTCGCCCCAGAGTTGCGTGCCCTCGCGGGTCCGCTCTCCCACCCCGCAGAAGACGGAGTAGCCGCCGTGCTCGGCGGCGATGTTACGAATGAGCTCCGTGATGATGACCGTCTTGCCAACCCCGGCGCCACCGAAGACACCGGTCTTGCCACCCTGGGTGAAGGGAGCGATCAGGTCGATCACCTTGATACCGGTTTCAAACACCTCGACCGTGGTCGCTTGCTCCTCGAACGAGGGAGCGGGCCGGTGGATCGGGTAGCGGGTCTCGGCCTCGACGGGTCCGGCGTCGTCGATCGGCTCGCCGACGACGTTGAAGATGCGTCCGAGGGTCCCCGGCCCGACGGGCACGGCGATTGGTTGCCCGGTGTCGACGGCGGTCATTCCCCGGCGAAGACCCTCCGAGGAGCTCATCGCGACCGTGCGCACGGCGTCGTTGCCGAGGTGGGACTGGGTTTCGAGCACCAGCACCGAGCCGTCATCACGCGTGATCTCGACGGCGTTGTAAATCTCGGGTAGCTGGTCCGGTGGGAACTCCACGTCGATGACGGGACCCGTAATCCGAAGAACTTTTCCACTCGCGGCCATGATGCCTCCTTCAACGCGTGACATGAAACCCTACGAAGATCGCTCGCCTGACGGTTCGACGAGGATGCGGTCCGACAAGCGTCCCCGACGAGCGAGCTGCTCCCACCTGCCTTGCAGTCGCCGGTTACCCCCCGAGCGCGTTCGCCCCGGCGGCGATCTCGGAGACCTCGCGGGTGATCAGCGCCTGCCGGGCCTTGTTGTACGACAGCGTCAGGTCGGAGACGAGGTCGCGCGCATTCTGCGAAGCATTGCGCATTGCCACCATCCGCGCCGAGTGCTCAGAAGCGATCGACTCCAACATCGCCTGGTAGATTTGGATCTCGACGAACCGCGGCAACAGACTCTGCAGCACCGCCGCTGGGCTCGGCTCAAAGATGTAATCCGTCGCCGCCTCGACGTCTTCCGGTTTGACGATCGGGAGGATTTGCCGCACCTCGGGAACCTGGGCCAGCGTGTTGACGAAGCGCGCGAAGACGACGTAGACGGCATCGACTTTGCCCGAGGTGAAGTCCTCGAGCGCGACCGAGGCGATCGGTCCGATCTGCGCCAGCCCGACGTTGTCACCCAGGCCGATGAACTCGGCGACGACGTCCTGCCGGGTGCGGACCATGAAGTCGCGCCCCTTCTTGCCGGCGGCGATGATCTCGACCGGCACATTGGCCTCGGTCAGCACGTAGCGGCTTGCCCGCCGGATAATGTTTGAGTTCAGCGCGCCGGTCAGTCCCCGGTCGGGCGTGATCAGGATGACGGCCGACCGCCGGACCTCGCGCTGTTCCAGCAGCGGAAAGGCCCCGGCCTCCTCCGTGTCGATATTCAGCGCGGAGAGATCGGCGATCACGCTCTGCAATCGCTCGCTGTACGGCCGGCTGGCCATCACCCGCTGCTGTGCCTTCCGCATCTTGGCGGCGGAGACCATCTCCATCGCCCGCGTGATTTGGGACATGTTCCGCACGCTGCGGATGCGGCGCCGGATTTCGCGTGGACTCGCCAACTTATCTCTCCGGTATGCCCCGTCGTGCCACGACGCCTATGATCATCTCAGTCCTCAGTCCTCAGTCCTCAGTCCTCAGTCCTCAGTCCTCAGTCCTCAGTCCTCAGTCCTCAGTCCTCAGTCCCACGCCTAGCGGGCGGCGACAGCCGTCCGCTCCGTGGCTGGCGCCGCCGGCCGCGTCGCGAACTCGGACCCGGCCTTGAAATTCTCGGTTGCCTTGCGGAGCGCCTCGGTCATGTCGTCGTCGATCGCCTTGCGGTCGGCGATGGCGGCCAGGAGATCGGTCTGGGCTGTCCGCATATATTCGAGATAGGCCGCCTCGAACGCCCGCACGCGATCGACCGGAACATCGGCGAGGAAGCCGTTGGTGGCGGCCCACAGAATCGCCACCTGCTCCTCGACCGGCAGCGGTTGGTACTGTCCCTGCTTGAGAACTTCCGTCATCCGCTGACCGGTATCGATCTGGTTGCGTGTGGTCGGGTCGAGGTCGCTCGTCCCGAATTGAGCGAAGGCGGCCAGTGAGGCGTACTGCGCGAGGTCCAGCCGGAGCCGCCCCGCCACCTGCCGGATCGCCTTGATCTGGGCCGCGCCGCCGACGCGGGAGACGGAGAGCCCGGCGTTGATCGCCGGCCGGACACCGGCGTAGAAGAGGTCTGGCTCCAGGTAGATCTGACCGTCGGTGATCGAGATGACGTTGGTTGGAATGTAGGCGGAGACGTCGCCAGCCTGGGTCTCAATCATCGGCAGGGCCGTCAACGAGCCGCCACCGAGCGCCTCGGAGAGGCGGGCGGACCGCTCCAACAACCGCGAGTGGAGGTAGAAGACATCACCTGGATACGCCTCGCGTCCCGGCGGCCGGCGACCCAGCAGCGAGACCTCGCGGTAGGCCTGGGCATGCTTGGAGAGATCGTCATAGACGATCAGGGCATCCCGGCCCGACTCCATGAATTCCTCGCCGATCGAGGTCCCCGAAAAGGGCGCGATGTACTGGAGCGGCGCCGGGTCGGCGGCGGAGGCGACGACGACGATGGTGTGCTCCATCGCGCCGCGTTCCTCCAGAATGCGGACGGCCTGCGCGACCTGCGCCTGCTTTTGACCGATCGCGACGTAGATGCAGACGACGTCGCCGGCCTTCTGGTTGATGATCGTGTCCATCACGATCGCCGTCTTGCCAACCTGGCGGTCGCCGATGATCAACTCGCGCTGGCCGCGGCCGATGGGGATCATCGCGTCGATCGCCTTGATCCCGGTCTGGAGGGCCGTGTCGACGTTCGCCCGGGCGATGACCCCCGGCGCGATCCGCTCGATCGGCCGTCGTTTATCGGACTGGATCGGGCCCTTGCCGTCGATCGGCTGGCCGAGGGCATTGATCACCCGCCCAATCATCGCGTCGCCGACGGGTACTGAGGCGATCTGTCCGGTGGAGCGGACCTCGTCCCCCTCCTCGATCTCGTAGTACTCGCCGAGAATGATGACGCCGACGGAATCCTCTTCCAGGTTGAAGGCGAGCCCGATCGTATTCGTCTTCGGGAACTCGACCAGCTCGGAGGCCATCACCTGGCTCAAGCCGTAGACGTTGGCAATCCCATCGCCGACGCTGACGACCGTGCCGACGTTCGTGACAGTCGCCGACTCCTCGAAGCCCTCGATTTGCTGCCGGATAATGTCGCCAATTTCCGTGGCGCGAATGGCCATACCCTTGCTCCTCTACTCGCCGCTCGCCGCCGACGCGGTCCACTCGTGATCTTCGACCGATGGTGGGATCAAGCCACGACGCCGGAGGGCCCGGCGTGGACGCCGCGTTCTCGTCATGCCGTTGCCACGAGACGAGCGCGCAGCCGCTGCAGGCGGCTCGTCACGCTCCCGTCGATCAGTTGGTCACCAATCCGGGCGACGATACCGCCGATGATCTCCGGATCGACGTGCAGCCGGAGCTCGATCCGCTTACCGACCAGGCGCGACAACCGTTCGCCAACTGCCGCCTGCTCCTCGGGACCGAGCGGCTCGGCGGTCGTCACCTCGGCGACGGCGATCCCGCGCTCGGCCCGGAGCGCGTCCTCATAGAGGGCGAAGAGCTGGGGGACGATCTCCAGGCGATCGCGCTCGCTGAGGAGCCGGACCAGGTTTCGCGCCTCCGGTTGGGCGTTCGCCAGCACCTGATCGAGGACGGCATCCTTGCGCTCCGCCGGCACGCCGGGGTTGGCGAAGAAGACGACCGCTTGGGGGTCGCTCATCAGCTCGCTGAGCCGGCCGAGGTCGTCGTGCCAGGCATCAAGCGTGCCCCGCTCCTTCGCCAGCCCGAGAACCGCTTGCGCGTAGCGTTTTGCCGCCCCGCTGGCCACCGTCGCTCCTCTCCTCCGGGCCGGTCCGCGGACAACCGCCAAACCTCGCCCTTATCTGCTCGTCACCATGCTCGCGGTCACCGCGAAGGCACCTTACTCGGCCGGCCCTGAAGCCGGTGCCGACGCGCCATTCGTTGCCGCTCCCGTTCCCGCCTCCGCCAAAGTCTCCTCGATCAAGCGGCTTTGCGCCGCGGGGTCGAGCTCCTTGCGAACGATCTTGCCGGCCGCGGTCACCGCCAGATCGGCGATCTCTTGTCGGAGCTGCTGCCGGGCTTGGGCCGTTTCCTGACGCAGACTCGACTCAGCCCGGGTGAGGTACTCCTCAGCTTGAGCGTTCGCCGCCTCGCGCGCCCTGGCGATCGACGCGTCACCCGCTTCGCGGGCATTGGCGACGATCTGCTGCGCCTCGCGCCGTGCCTCGGCCAGCACTTCCTCGTTGCGGGCCGCGGTCGCGGCCAGCTCCTGCTGCATCCGCTGGGCGGCCTCCATGCTCTCCCGGATCCGCTCCTGCCGCTGGTCGAGGACGCGCACGATCGGGCCGAGGGCGTAGCGCCAGAGCAGCCAGATAAAGAGGATAAAGGCGATCAGCTGGACGATCAGGTTCCAGCCATTAATTCCTAGACTACCCATGGCGCTCGGACTCCCCGTACTCGCCGTGGCGCATCGGCGCGGCGTCGTTTGACGGCGAGGCCGGCGTCAGAACGCCGGCCTCGTCCCACCCTTCTTAGACGAACAGGATGATGATGGCGATAACGAACGCGTAGATCGCGACCGCCTCGGCCAGCGCGGCGCCGATGATCAGCGTCGTCCGGATGTCGCCGGCCGCCTCTGGATTGCGCCCGAGGGCTTCCATCGCACCCCGGACCGCGAAGCCGATACCGATGCCGGGGCCGATCGCCCCGACGCCGATCGCGATCGCCGCGCCAATGTACCGTGCGATGACTGGATCGTTGATTCCCGCGAACACCCGTGCCCCTCCTTCGTTCGCCGATCAGCTTTGACCGAGCGGCGCCTTGCGCGTCTGGTCGGCGGCACCGCGCCGCCTTCCTCCCTACCCCGCGTTCCCGAGAACCGTGGTTGCCACGCCGCGGCGTGACGCTTGTCCCCACCACTTTCGCGGCGGGACGCGATGAGCACTAGTCGGCTGTTCCCAGCGACACGCTCCCGATCTCGTCCGCCCCCTCGACATGCGCTTCGTGCGCCTCCTCGCCATGACCGCCAGCGGAAGCCAGCGTGACGTAGATCAACGTCAAGAGGGCGAAGACGAGCGCCTGAATCGCGCCGAAGAGGAGCTCAAGGAAGAGGAAGATGACGGGGATGGCCAGCGGCACGATCGCAATCCGGACGGCTGCCGCCATCGCGTACATGACCGCCAGCAGCACCTCGCCAGCGAAGATGTTGCCGAAGAGCCGGGCCGAGAGGGAGATGATGCGCGACAACTCGGAGATCAGCTCGATCGGAAAGAGGAAGGGCGGGTCGGCCATGTGCTTCAGCCGGCCGACGACGCCGTGAGCCGAGATGCCCGCGACTTGGACGACCGTGAAGGTCAGCAGGGCCATCGCCAGCGTCATGTTCAGATCCGCGTTTGGCGCGCGGAAGATGGGCACGAGAATCCGCTTCGAGCCTTCCTCGGCGCGGGCCACGGAGTTCGCTGGTGCGAGATTCGTCGAGGCGACTTCGTAGCCCGCCTTCGCCTCCGGCACCGTGACCGGCTCGCTCTCCTGCTGAATGCCCTCGTTCGCCTTTTCATCCTGGTAGAAGCCGATGGTACCGACGCCAGGCAGCAGCCCCGAGTAGTTGGCGAAGATGATGAAGATGAAGATGCCGCCGACGAGTGGGAAGATCCGGCGCCCGGCCCGGCGGCCGGCCGTCCCTTCGACGAGACCGAGCAGGAACTCGACGATCAGCTCGAAGCCGCCTTGGGCGCGCCCGGGGATCGGTTTCGTGCGCTGCGCGATCGTCGCCCCGACGAGAATGATCGCGGCCATGACGATGAACATCGTCAGCATCGAGTTCGTGACCGGGATCGGCCCGATATGAAACAGGGTCTCGGCCGCCAGCTCGACGTGGACTTCCATGTCTCGGCCTTACTCCTCCTCGTTGCCGCGTTCTGACCGCGACCCCGCGCGACGGTTCCCCGGCAACCGCGCCAACTGCCGGCCGAGCGGCCCCGCCGGGCGATCGCCGCGACCGACCTGCGTCAGCTCCCACAACTGATAGCCGGCGGCGATCAGCCCCAACGCGACGCCGATCAGGGTGAAGACCGGACTGGTCCCGGCTGCCCGATCGATCAGAATGCCGCCGCCGATCAAGACGATCAAGCTGACGACGACGGCACAACCTAAACCAGAGGCCACACCCGCCGCGCCGAGTTGCGCTCGTTCGTCCGGCGTTGGCCCCGTGCTTCGCGGCCTCACGCGTTCGCTCCCGCCGTGGTTTGATTGCGAATAATATCACAAACTCAGCAGGCGGGTAGGGGCGCCGCCCGTGTTTTTTTAGCCCGTCCCTGCGTCGTGCCCCGCTGCACATTCTACGCCACCGATAGGGGAAGGGAAACGGAGGACTGAGGACTCAGGACTCAGGACTCAGCACTCAGCACTCAGCACTCAGCACTCAGCACTCAGCACTCAGCACTCAGCACTCAGACGGCGGGTCGCGGCGAGGGTGACCGCGGCGGCGATGAGTGAGAGGTGGGTGAACGCCTGCGGGAAGTTGCCGAGCTGACAACCTGCCTCCGGGTTGTACTCCTCGGCGAGCAGGCCAACGTCGTTGCGCAGGTCGAGCAGCCGCTCGAACAACTCGCGGGCGTCATCGTGTCGCCCCTGTAAGGCCAGGACCTCGACGAGCCAAAACGAGCAGGGGGATGGTCTCGGGTTCTATCGCTGGCGGCCGAGCGCCCGCGAGAAGGGAGGGGGTGCGCCGCACCCGCGCTGGCCCGGCACACGCCATCTGCTGGGGAGCCACCGCTGAAGACCGGCGGCCCCACGATGCGTCCGGACAACATCCGTGAAAATACCCTCGCGTACGTACTTGACAACCTGGCACAGAGCTGATAGAGTGTCCGTACTGGAGACGACGAGGGACGCGAAAGCGACCCGCAAGGTCAGTCACGAAAGTGGTTGACCCGCTCCTACCGCTCGCAAGAGCGGAAAGCTCCTCAGGTTTTGATCTCTTCTTCGGGGGAGAGCGGACCGGAGCACCGGAGGTCAGGACGAAAGACTCGGAGCGATTCGGGTTTGGTCCAGACCACTCACGTAGGGGCTTCGGCCCGTGCTTGAGCCGGTGGGTTGGTATCGTGGTTCGCCACGATCCGCTGAGCGGCGGCCGATCGACGCTTCGGTGACGGTCGGACGCGAGGGACGTGTTTCCAGGCGAGAGCGCCCACGGCCGCGTAAGCGGTTGTGGGCGCCTTTCGTTGTTAAGCGAGGCTGGTCGCCAGGCTCCGGCCTCGCAAGACGTCGAGCGCGTCCACCGCCAGCCGTCGCACGACCTCGGCTGCCGGCAAGATCTCCCGGATCAATCCCGTGCCCTGACCCGCGTAGAGCGGTAACCCCTCAGCCTCCCCGCTCTCCCGGGCTGTCTCGATCGCTTGCCCCAGCTCCTCGGCTTGGGCCAGAACGGCCTCCCTGTTACCGTCCCACTCCGCAATGAGGCGATTCCGGAGGACCCGGCAGGTGGCGCCGGGCCAATCGACACCCCAGATGAGATCGGGAACCGCGCTCACGATCGCCCGCTCACCGGCGCTGGCGAGAAGCGCCGCCTTCCAGCCGTCGGGAATTGGCGCCTCGATCGTCGCCAGAAAGCGCGTGCCGAGCAAGACGCCGTCCGCGCCGAGCGCCAGCGCCGCCGCCACTCCCCGCCCATCGCTGATGCCGCCCGCCGCGATCACCGGCAGGCCGGCGGCGGCGTCGACCACCGCCGGCACCAGGGCCATCGTCCCGACGTGCCCGACGTGTCCTCCTCCCTCTGCCCCCTGGGCCACGATCACGTCGACCCCGGCGCGGACCGCCAGCTCCGCCTCCGCCGCCGTGTTGACCTGGTGGATCACCCGGCATCCGGCCCGCCGCGCTCGCTCCATCACCGGCGCGACGTCGCCCCAGGAGGTGCTTAGCAGGGGCGGCCGCGCCGCGAAACAGGCGTCCCACTTCGGGTCGTCCAGTGGCGTGTCGGCGATCACGAGGTTGATTCCCCACGGTCTGTCGGTCAGGGACCGGACGCGGTCCGCCTCGTCCGCCAGCTCCGCCGCCGTTCGGCTGACACCGCCGAGGATACCCAGACCACCCGCCCCGGAGACCGCGGCGACGAGTTCGGCGTTGGTATAGGCCGCCATCCCCGCTTGGAGAATGGGAACGTCGATACCGAGGACGTCGCAGAGCCGAGTCCGTAAACCAGTCATCGCTCTCCTGCCTCCCTGTCGTGGCGCGGCTTATCGCCACCTCGCGGCTCGGTTCGCGTCGCCTCCGGCGCCGTCCGCGCCCGCCGCCGCTCGTCCCCGGACGCTGCCGGGACCAGCCATCCCGCCCCCTGCGCGACCTCCGGCGCGGCCGGCTCGTCGCGATGGTACGGTGCGTCGAGTGTTTGCCGGATCGATCGCGCCCGACGCGGTCCGATCCCCGGTACCCGCTGTAACGTCGCCTCGCTGCCGGCCAACACCGCTGCGGCCGACCCGAAGTGGCGCAGGAGCTCGCGAGCCAGGATCAGACCGATCTCGGGGAGCGCCCCGACGACGCGTTCCTGGCGCGCGGCGGTGCCGGTCGCGCCGCGTTTCGCGACCGGCTCCGGCGCCCGTCGCACCCCGTGCTGAACGTGACGCGCGAGCTGCATCAGCAGCAGGGCGCTCTCCCCGGCGTCCGCCGCTGGCAGCACCGCCAGTCCCTCGATCGCGACCAGGTAGGAGAGAGCGCCACGGAGCGCGTTCGGGTGCATCCGCGACCGGACGTCGCCGAGCGTTCCTTCCAACAAGATCACGGGCCGCGCGTACGCCTCTTTCAGCGCCGCCACCTGCGCGAACAAGCGCCGGTCGGCGATCGAGGCGGCGAAATCGTTGACGGTTTTGCGCTCGACCGCCACGTCGCCCCCCAGCAGGTAGTCGCCGACCGGGAGCCGCGCGATCTCCAGCTCGACCTCCGGCGACGCCGCCAGCACGCGGAAGACGTGGCTCCGTTGTTCCGCCGTGTCGACGACGATCCGGACGATGTCGTTCACGCTGCCTCCACCGATCGCTGCAGCCTCATCATCATTCCCGGCACGGAGATGGGGTCTCCTTCCATTGTCACCGCCTGGGCGGGCGCGAGACAATGATCCGGTCCCGGTTCACGCGCTCCGTGGTCCCCGACCCGCTCACCACCCCGCCTCGGGAGCCGGGCGCCTCGCGTATACTTATGGAACCACCAGCACTGTCCGAACAGGAGTTTCTCTTGGCCAGCGACGCCCACCCTTCGTCTCTCGCCGATCACCCCGCCTGGCACGACGATCACCTCCCAGCGCATAGCGCCCCTGTCCTTGCGGAGCCTCGTCTCACCCTCCAGGAGGCGGCCCGTCTCCCAGCCAAATTACAGTGGTCGCTGATCGGCTGGTACCGGGTGACTGGTGACGTAGAATCGGCGGCGGCGCTCCTCGACGAGATCGAAACCCGGGGCGGCGAAACGATGCGGCTCCTGGAGGAGCGGGCCCGGCTTGCCTTCGCCGCCGGCCGGATCGACGAGGCGACCGAGATTTTGACCGGCCGCGTCGAGCGCGCTCCGTCGGCGACCGCCTGGGTCGCTCTCGCCCGGCTCCATCTGGAGACGGGAGACCTCGCCGCGGCCGCCGCCATCTCCCGCGATCTCTGCCGCGACCACCCGGAGCTGATGACCGTCGGCGCCCTCGACGCCGACGTCGCGCGGGCCTCGGGGGACCTCGCCGCGGCCCGCGCCTATTATGAGGGAGTCGTCGCGGACCGCCCGGACAACGCGAGCGCGCTCCTCGCTCTGGCCCGCCTCGCCCTCCTGGGCGGCGATGCGCGCGAAGCGGTGGGCCTCCTCGATCGCGCCCTCGCCGCCAGCGACGCGCTCCCCGCCGGTCAACTCGCCGCCGCCGCCGGTATCGCGGAGCTCTGCGACCAGCCGACCCGTGCCGCGGCTCTGCGCGCGCGCTCCACTCGCCTCGACGCCGAGCGTACCGCCTCCCTCGCCCGTGCCATCGACGAAGCACTGGGGCGATCCCTGCCGGATGCCGGCGCGCGTGACGAGGAGCGGGAGGCGACACCGGGTGAACCGGTTCCGCGCGTCAGTGCCCGCCGCGAGCTCGAACGCCCCGGACCAGCGACAGCCGCCTCGCCCACGCTTGACGGCGACGGGGAAGCGCTGGCGTCCGCCGCTCCGCCGCTCGCGACGGTCGCGGCCGAGCCGGACGCCCTGGTCGACCCGCGCGTCCTGGAGATGCTGCAACGCGATTTCGGTCACGAAACGCTCCGCCCAGGGCAGGCTACCGTCATCGCCAACGTCCTCGCCGGTCGCGACACGCTCGCCATTATGCCGACGGGAGCCGGCAAATCGCTGACGTTCCAGTTGCCCGCCCTCTTGCGAGAGGGCACCACGCTCGTCATCTCCCCCTTGATCGCCTTGATGAAGGATCAGGTCGATTCCTTGCCGCCGCGGGTCCGGGAGCGGACCGCCCTGCTCAATAGCTCCCTCTCGCCGGACGAGCAGCGGCGCGTCCTCGATGGTCTCGCCGGCGGCGTCTACAAGCTGATCTACGTCGCGCCCGAGCGCCTGCGCCAGCACAGCTTTCTGCACGCCCTGCGGACGGCCGGCGTCTCGCTCGTCGTGGTCGACGAGGCGCACTGCATCAGTCTCTGGGGCCACGACTTCCGCCCCGACTACCTCTCGATCCCGACCGCGCTGCCGGAGTTGGGCAATCCGTCGCTGCTGGCGATTACCGCGACCGCGACACCGCGGATGGCCGACGCGATCGCGGCCGGTTTCGATCGCCGCCTCGAACGCGTCCGGATCAGCGTCTTCCGCCCCAACCTCTTTTATGAGGCGTATCGCGTCGCCAATCGCGAAGAGAAGATCGCCAAGGTCGTCGAGGTCTGCCGCCAGGAGCGCGGCGCCGGCATCATCTACGTCTCCTCCCGCAAGGACGCCGAGTCGATCGCGGGTCTCCTCCGCGACCGGGGCGTCGGCGCCATCCCCTACCACGCCGGCCTCGACCCCGAGACCCGCGCTCGCAATCAGGAGCGGTTCATGCGCGGCCAAACGCGGGTGGTCGTCGCGACCGTCGCCTTTGGCATGGGCGTCGACAAGGCCGACGTCCGTTTCATCGTCCACGTCAATCCGCCGCGCTCCCTCGAAGCCTACGCCCAGGAGTCGGGTCGGGCCGGCCGTGACGGTCAGCGAGCCCGCTGCGTCCTCTTGACCGCGCCCTCCGACCAGACCAGCATGAATCGACTTGCCCGCCGCGACGAGATCGACCTCGACACCGTGCGTCGTGTCTACGCCGGGGTCAAGCGCAACGCTGTTGGCCGGTGGGCGATGGTCGACCCGTCGACGCTGCTCCCCCCGCTCGGCGTCGACGCCGACCCCGAGGAAACCGCCGATCCCCGGATCGCCCTCGGTCTGCTGGCGCAGGCGGATCTCGTGCGGCGGCATCCCGATGCCCCGATCAGCTTCACCCTGCGGCTGGTTCCCGACCCGCCGGAAGGCGCCGCCGCCGATCCCGCTGACGATGATCCAGGCTGGACGCGTTTTGCCGCCTGGGCGGGATTTGCGGAAGCCGGCCGCGCCGGGGTGACGGTGCGCACCGCCGAGGCGTGCGACGCGCTCGACCTCTCGCCGGTTGAGCTGAGCCGCCTCCTCGCCTCCCGCGCTGACGTGATCGTCCGGGAGGGGCCGCGCCTCGTCTGTCTGGAGCTGCGTCCCGTCGGCAGCGACGCCGGCCTACGCCTGTCCGAGATCCTGGCCACCGCCCGCGAGGAAGCGCGCCGCCGCATCGCCCAAGTGATGGCCTATGCGACCGGCGGGCGCTGCCGTCACGTCCTGCTCGCGAACCACCTTGGGGAAGCGCTCGACCCCTGCGCCACCTCATGCGATATCTGCGCCGGCACCGTCCCCGCGACGCAACCCGCGCGCTCTCTCTCAACGCCCGCCGGGGAGGACGCCGTGACCCCCCGTTCCACCCTGACCGCGGCCGACGCCCTTGCCGTCCTCCAGGCGGTGCGCACCCTCCCCTTCCAGATGGGCAAGACGGGGCTGACCAAGCTCCTGCTCGGCTCGGTCGAGAGCCGCATCCGCGCCGATCGTTCCCCGGCATTCGGCGCTCTTGGGGCGCTCAAGAAGGGGAAGATCGAGGGGCTGATCGACCGCTTGATCGACGACGGCTACCTCGACCGCGACCTGAACCACGAGTTCAAGCTGATCAGCCTGACGGAGACCGGCGCCGCCGCGACCATCGATGACCTCGCCGCCTACGAGCAGCGGTCGCGTCCCGCCTATGACCCGGCGTCGCGGGCGGGTGGGGCCGGCGGAGAACGCGGGACGCGACCGGAGTCCGGCGGATCGGAAGAGTTGGGGAGCGACGACGAAGCCCTCCTCGAACGTCTCAAGTCCTGGCGACGCGACCGCGCCATCCAGGACGGTCTCTCACCCGCCTACGTCGCCCACAACGACACGCTTCGTCAACTCGCGGTCAATCGCCCGACCTCGGCAACCCTGCTCGGTCAGATCGACGGGCTCGGTCCCAAGAAGATCGAGAAGTACGGTCAGGAGCTCCTGGAGATCATCGGAGCTGCGCAGCCTACGTAGGGGTGCTCGGCGCGACACGTTCTGCCCTCCTCTCCGCGCGCTCGCCGCCTGGATCGCGCCATGCCCCATGGTAGACTCGCCGCCGGTCCCCTGAGGACGGCCGCGCCGAGCGTGGCCTGCATGGGGGCGGAAGGGGCCCGGTGGCCTCCCCGGTCTTCAAAACCGTGTGGGCGTCGGTGATCCCGGCGCCGGTGGGTTCGACTCCCATGCGCCCTCGCCAGAATCAAACGACCCTTTGAAGGCAAGGACGCTAGCGGGTGGATCGCTGTTCCGGCTGGCCCTCCCCGCCTACGCTGTTCGCCCGGCAACGGAGATACCGAACCGCGAACGGATCCAGTGACGATGGATCGTTCAACTTGGCCGTGCAAACAACCACATCCATATAGTTGAGCTGCTATTGGAGCCGTGATGCCGTTGCCGGGTGGTCCAGCGGACAAGGTGGGCAACCGCTACGAGGGTCGCTGGGTTGTGGCCTGCCTGGCGGAGGTTCTGTCAGAGCAAGCCGACGCCATCCGCCTCGAGCCGCCCGGCGATGAGGGCAAGGGCGTTGAGTTTTGGCTCAGGCGAGGTGACCTCCTGGAGTACCACCAGGTCAAGCGCCAGCATGACGAAGGCCGCTGGACCCTCGCGCGACTAGACCAAGCAGGCGTGTTCGACAACTTCCGCACGAAGCTCCAAGAGGGCGGGGCAAAGTGCGTCTTCGTCTCGATGCACGCCGCCGACCAACTGGACGAGCTGGCCGATCGCGCTCGGGCCGCAGCGTCCTTCGAGGAGTTCGACCTGGTTTTTTTGACGGCCGAGGGCCGAAGGTACCAGTTCGGAGACTTACGGCACCGCTGGAATGGCTGCCTGGAGGAGGAAGCTTACGAGTACCTGAGACGGATTTGGGTTAGGACTATCGACGAGCGGACGTTACGGGAAAACACCGAATACCGTCTTGGGACCCTGGTCGACGACATCCCGGCGGAGGTGGCCGCCTCGCTGTCCCAGTTCGCGCTCGATAACACATACCAGGAACTGACGGCACATGACATGTGGCACCACCTAGACGCCCTGGGTTTCCGGCGCCGCAAGTGGAACGACGACCCCCATGTCTTGGTCGCCGTCGAGAGTGCCAACGACCGCTACGCCAAATCGTTCCCGGACATCTCTATCGGCGGCCGGGTGATCGACCGAGGTGAAGCCGCGCTGGTCTTCGACGTTCTGTTCCAGTCCACCGGGCATCGCGCGGCGATGCTCGTTGGCGAGGCCGGCGTGGGTAAGAGCCGCGTCATGCGCCAGTTGGTGGACGGTCTCCAGGAGCAGGGTATCCCGTACTTGGCCCTGCGCGTCGACCGGCTGGAGCCCGCGGTGAGCCCCGAAAACATCGGCCGCCAGGCGGGAATCCGGGGATCGCCAGCCGCCATCCTCGCCGCCGTCGCCCAGGGGCGACCATGCGCCCTGATCCTCGACCAACTCGACGCCGTGAGCCTGGCGTCGGGCCGCCAGACTGCGCTGTTCGATGCGATCGCGGAGTTGATCGGCCAGGCTCGCCTTGAGCCGAACATGCGCCTGGTGCTGGCATGCCGCAGGTTCGACCTCGACAACGACCCCCGGTTGCGCGGGCTCACGGGTCCAGACGGCGTGGCCGAGGTGGTTCCCGTCGCGAGGCTCCCAGAGGGGACCGTGCGTGAAGTGGTCGCCGGGCTCGGCTTGCAGGCTGATCGCTTGACGCCACAGCAGGTGACCTTGCTCTCCGTCCCCCTGCACCTGAGCCTGTTAGCGGGGGTTGCCACGGACGGAACCGCCGAACCACTGGGCTTCTCGACTGTAACTGACCTCTACGATCGCTTCTGGAGTCACAAGCAGACGAGGACGCGGGAGCGACGCGGCGGCTCCGTCCAAGGCTGGGCGGAGATCATGGATGCGTTGGCGAATTACATGAGCTCCCACCAGACCCTGTCGACGCCCCGGATGGTGGTTGACGATTATGAGGATGACGTCCCGCTCTTAGTCTCCGAGAACGTCCTGGTCAAGGACGGTCGGGACCTGTCGTTCTTCCACGAGAGCTTTTTCGACTACGTATTCGCGCGGCGGTTTGCCGCCCGAGGTGAAGACCTAGTCGCGTGGCTCCGGCGGAGCGAGCAAGGCCTCTTCCGCCGATCCCAGGTGCGGCAAATCCTGGCCTTCGACCGCGACGAGGACCGGGGGCGGTATCTTGCTGCGCTGGCCGGCGTCCTCAACGGCCCCGGCATCCGGTCGCACCTTAAGGACGTCGTCCTCGCGTTACTCGCCGAGCTCCAAGATCCGACCACTGATGAGGGCCGGATCATTGTGCCGATGCTTACCGAGGGGAGAGGGTTCCCGGCCTGGAGAGCTTGGCACGCGCTCGGGGAGTCCGTACCGTGGTTCGATCTTCTCGACGAGCTTGGGCTCTTAGAAGAATGGTTGGCCGGGGACGACGAGGGCATCGTGGACCGTACGGTACGAATTCTAGAGGGCGTGCTGAGCGGGCGGGCCGACAGGGTCGCCGAACTAGTGGAGCCGTACCTTGGCCATTCCGATTCCTGGGACCGCCGCCTAGCCTCTCTGGTGGCTTTGGGCGATGTCGGGGCGAGCCGCCGTTTCCTCGATCTGGCCCTCCGCTTCATTGACCTGGGCGTCCTCGACACGATCGCCGCCGCTAGGGACTTTTGGCTCATCCCGCGTCGAGTAGCCGAGGCACGCCCCGACTGGGCCTGCGAGATCATAGGGCACTTCCTCGCCAGGATGGTGGTCCTGACGGATGCCGCGGGCCGATCCAACCCGTTCGACGCGGGCCCGCTTAGCGGCCACGATGTCCCGAGCGTGCTTCTGGAGACCGCTCAGCGCGAGCCCGCACATTTCGTCGTCGCCGTGCTGCCGTTCGTCCTGGAGGTCGTGGAACGAACGGCGAGGCACGACGGCGAATTTCCGATTCTCGATGGCGTCTGGTGGGCCCGCTATCCGAGCCGACCGCTCGGTGTGAGCGGTGCGCTCTTGGCCGCACTGGAGGCCGCGCTGCGCGAGCTTGCTGCGACGGTGCCGGACGACCTCCAACGCGCGACCGCCGCGCTTAGCGAATCGGACTACGATACCGCGCAATTCCTCCTAACCCGTGCTTACGCGGCTAACGGAGAGGCCTTCGCAGACGTCGCCGCCGGCTATCTTGCTCAACGTCCCTCCCGGCTCAACGCGGGATACGTGAACGGTCCCTACTGGGCGACGCGCGAGCTGCTCGCCTCCATCACCCCGCACTGCTCCGACGACCAATTGGCCCGGCTCGAAGAGGCGATCCTCGACTACTACCCGCGAAGCGAGGTTGCTCCGGGCGACTACCGCTTCCGCGGCACTGCCCAGCTCGTCCTCCTGGGAGGCTTCGATGAGGGCCGCCGCGGTCGGAAAGGGAACCGAAGACTGCACGAGCTCCGGCGCAAGTTCGCTATGGATGACGCACCACCGCCAACATCAATGGTCGGCGGTGTCGTAGAGTCGCCCATAGGCGAGCCAGGGGCGGAGAGGATGACTGATGGGCAGTGGCTGGCGGCCGTGGCGCAGCATGCGCGCGACGACATCCGGCTCGTACAGGGCGACTCGATCGTTGGAGGTGCGAGTCAACTCGCCAGCGTGATGGAGCGGCGAGCGACGGAGGAGCCTAGCCGCTTCGCTCGCCTGGCCCTTCGTTTCCCAGACACAACGCACCCCGCCTACTTCGATGCGGTGCTTCGGGGCGTGTCGGTGGGGGTTAGTTCCATAGACCCAGGGCCTGTCCTTCAACTCTGCGAGCACTGTTACGCATTGCCTGGTCGTCCCCACGGGCGCACGATCGCATTCACACTGGGCCGTTTGGCAGACGCCCCGCTACCGGAATCGATCCTTGATCTACTTGCCCGGTATGCGACGGAGCATCCAGACCCCGACCGCGAGCTGTGGTGCATTGACGCCTCTGGGATGGGGCCATACTACGGGGGAAGTCCCCACTTCGCTGGTATCAACTCAGCCCGCGGGGCCGCAGCCACCGCGATCGCTACGCTGATCAACGCCGATCGGAGCCGCCTGGGGGTGTTGAGGCCCTTCCTTGAGCGTATGGTTGCAGATCCGTCCGTGGCCGTGCGATCGTGCGTCGCTGAGGTCTTGACTTCGGTCCTGGCGCACGATCGGTCGTTGGCCGTCGATCTGTTCGTTCGGCTTTGCGAGACCGACGACGCGCTCCTGGGAACTCGCACGGTCGAGCGGTTTCTCTACTACGCGCTTGATACCCACTTCGAGGTTTTGAGACCGCTGCTCGAGCGGATGCTCGCCTCGACGGACGCGGGCGCCGTCACGGTCGGCGCCCGGCAAGCATCCCGCGCGTCGTTGGCCACGGATGAGGCGCGGGAGATTGGCCTTCGCTGCCTCACCGGCGCGGAAGCACAGCGGCTTGGGGCGGCGGAGGTGTACGCGGCGAACCTTGGGTCTGCGGCACTTAGAACCGTCTGTGAGGAGGGGCTTGTCCGCTTCTTCGGTGATCCAAGCACCACAGTACAGGCGGCTGCAGCTCAGTGCTTCCGCGAACTGGGACGTGCGGAACTGGGACGATTACGCGACTTGGTCTCCGCCTTCGTCGCGAGCCCGACATTTGCCGACGAGTACAAGGAGCTGCTCGACGCGCTCGAAGAGACGACCGCCGACGTGACTGACATGATCCCACCGGTAGCGGAACGGTTCTTGGAGGTCGCCGGACCGGACGTGTCCGACATCCAGACCGGCGCGGCCGGGGAGGCGGACAAAGTTGCCCGTCTTGTTGTCCGCGCCTACAGCCAGAGCCAGGATCAGATGATCCGTGAGCGCTGCCTCGACGTCGTCGATCGCATGACGGAGCTTGGCGCCTGGGAGCTGAGCCGTGCGATCGAACCCTTCGACCGTTGAAGTTTCCAAAATAGACGAGGTCAGCGCTCCCGACTATACCTGACATTTTACGACCCTTGGCGGGGATCTACCGAGAACGGTCCCGCCGACGTTGCGGAGGCTTCTGGGCAACATTGCCGCATACGCGGCTGTGATAGGAGATTTGGTACCTGGCCCTTGCGGGCGCTCCTCCCGCCGCTGATGATTGCTCACCATGAGCACCATCCCCGCATCGAGGCGATCTGAGCCTCGTTTGCCCGCCGCGTTTTGGCTCAACCTCGCCCTCAAGGCGGCGCTGATCGGCCTGCTCCTGCTGGCCGTCGTCCGCTCGGATCTGCCGCAATTTCACAACAAGGCGATGGCGGGGCGCGCGCTGACCTATCCGCTCTCGGCGCTGATCGTCCCCGTCGGCTGGTTGATCGCGCGGGGTCGCGGGCGGTCGCCCACGTACCCCTACGCGCTCGACGTCCTGATCGGTCTCCCCTTCCTGATCGACATGGCTGGCAACGCGCTCAACCTCTACGACACGGTCACCTGGTGGGACGATCTCAATCACCTCGTCAATTGGGCGCTCCTGACCGCCGGCTTCGGCCAGTTTCTGCTCCGGTTGCCGCTCGGCCAGTTGAACACCGCCGCCCTCGCGGTCGGCTTCGGCGCGGTCACGGCCATCCTCTGGGAGCTCGTCGAGTACCTGGCGTTCATTCGCCACTCCGCCGAGCTCGCGACCGCCTACACCGATACCCTCGGCGACCTCTCGCTCGGGCTGCTCGGATCGTTCATGGCGGCGGTCGTCACCGCCTGGCTTCTCTGGCGCCCGCACCACGTTGCTGAGGCGCCACCACCCAGCCCGGGGTGACGCTCCATGATCGAACGGTGAGTTGTCGCCCCTACCGCTTCGGAACCCGCTCGCCGTTGTAATAACCCGCCTGCCTCGCCTCCCGACCCGGACCTTGACCCGCCGATCGCGCCCTATGCGGTACCCTTCCCCCTCGCATCGCCTCCGCGCGGGGATCGTCCCGGCGGGCGGCGAGCGTGGCGTCTACTGGGGACGGCGCCCCAATCATGACGCGATGCATCGGGGAGGTCAGCAGGGAATGATCGGCGCGCGTCTCCCCAAAACGTTGCATCCATCGTCCCCGTCTCGCGCTCAGGGCGACGGGGCCTGGCGCCGGGGCAGCCCTGCCTCGCCGGGAGTTGACTGAGGATGCGCGATGACGTGACGGCCCGGTTGCCAACGCGCCTCGTGCGCCGTGGCGATCGACGCCGCCTCAGCGACGCCTCGCGTCCGGGGAACCCGTGGCCTGCGTTGCCGGAACGCCTCCCCGTCTTTCCCCGCTGGGTGCCCGGCGACCGCGTCCTGACCGCCGGGCTGGTGATCCTCGTCGCCGTCGCCGCCGCCTTCGCGCCCCACGACGGCGCGGATCACGCGGCGACCACGATCCTCCGGCCATCGGACGCAGCCGCTCCGCTCTCCACGACGCAGACAGCGCCCGTCGCAATTCCATCCACGGCGACGGTGTCCGGTCCTGCCCCGGCGGCTACCGCACCGGCGTCCGGCGCGGCGGAGACCGCCGGCGCGCTCCTGCCGACCTACCGCATCCTGACCTACTACGGCCAGCCCCACGACGAGAACATGGGGATTCTTGGCGAATACTCGATCGAGGAGCTTCATCAGCGGTTGGTCGAGGAAGCCGCCAACTATGAGGCGGCCGACCCCTCCCGGCCGGTCCTTCCCGCCTTCGAGATCATCGCCACCGTCGCCCAAGGCGACCCCGGCGCCGACGGTACCTACATCCTCGACACCGACCTCGAGACGTTGACCGAGTACGCGGATTTCGCCGCCGCCAACAATCTCCTCCTCTTTCTCGATCTCCAAATCGGCCGCGACACCGTCAAGGCGGAAATCGACAAGGTGCGCCCCCTCCTAGAGCGCCCCAACGTCCACCTCGCCCTCGACCCCGAATTCGCCATCGCCGAGGGGGAGACCCCCGGCCAAGCCATCGGCTCGCTCGACGCCGCCGATATCACCTTCACCCAGAAGGCGCTCGCGGCGATCGTCGCCGAGCATGGCCTTCCCCCTAAGGTCCTCCTCGTCCACCAGTTTCTCGAAGAGATGATCGTCGGCAAGGATCGCTTAGCGCCAGTCCCCGGCGTCCAGCTCGTGATCGACGCCGACGGCTATGGCGCGCCGCAGGTCAAGGCCGACGTCTACGACCTCCTCGTCCGCGACCAACCGATCCAGTTCGGCGGCGTCAAACTCTTCTACAAGCAGGATGATCCGCTCTTGACCCCCTCAGAGACCCTCGCCCTCAACCCCGCGCCCGACGTCGTCATCTATCAGTAGTCGGGAGTCAGGAGTCAGGAGTCAGGAGTCAGGAGTGGGGAGGCTGAGGCGTATCCAGCGCCGTGGCTACTCCGCCAGCAGTGTCGCCGCCAGCGGATCGAACACAACGCGGACCGGCTCCCCGAGCCGCTGCTCCGCCTCTCCCGCCACCCGGTTCTGCCGGTGGACGACGATCGTGCCGCCTCCCGGCAGTGTGACCACGTACTGCGTGTGCGTCCCCAGATAGATGATGTCCGCCAGCCTGCCGTCCAGCGCGTTCCAGACCCCGCTGGCGCCCGGTGCATCCCCCGCGAACGCGACTTTCTCCGGCCGCACCGCCAGCGTCGTCTTCCCCCCTGGCGCTATCCCGCCCGCAACCCGCGCCCGGACGATCCCCGAGCCCGGTATCTCGACCTCGGCTTCCTTGCCAGCGAGCCGGACGATCGTCCCCTGGAGAAAATTGGTTTGCCCGATAAAATCGGCGACGAAGCGATTGCGCGGCCGCTCGTAAATCTCCGCCGGTACACCGAGTTGCAGTACTCGCCCGTCGTTCATGACCGCGATCCGGTCCGACATCGTCAGCGCCTCTTCCTGGTCGTGGGTGACGTAGACGAAGGTCGCCCCGACCTCCCGGTTCAAGCGCTTCAGCTCCAGTTGCATCGCCTTGCGCAGCTTCAGATCGAGCGCCCCCAGCGGTTCGTCCAGCAGCAGCACGGCCGGCCGGTTGACCAGCGCCCGCGCCAGCGCCACCCGCTGCTGCTGCCCACCGGAGAGCTCCGCCGGCCGTCGCCGCTCGACGTCTGGCAACCGGACGAGGTCAAGCATCTCGGCGACCCGTCGCGTTCGCTCGCGCTTGGCGACCCCCGCCATCTCCAGTCCATAGGCGACGTTCCGCCCGACCGTCAGATGCGGGAAGAGCGCGTAGTTCTGGAAAACCGTGTTGACCGGGCGCCGGTAGGGCGGTCGTCCCCCCATCGCTTCGCCGTCGATGAAGACCTCGCCCGCCGTCGGCAGCTCGAACCCGCCGATCATCCGCAGCGTCGTCGTCTTGCCGCACCCCGACGGCCCCAACAGCGTCAGGAACTCCCCCTTCTCGACGCTCAACGAGACCCCGTCGACGGCCACGATCTCGCCGAAGCGCTTCCGCACCTCCCGCAACTCGATGCTCGGCGCGCCTCCCGCCCCGGCGCGCCGCGGCTGAGCCGCCACCTCGCGACTGGCCCCCTCGCTCACCATGCCGTCGCTGCTCCCCCCCCCGACCGCACCCCGCTCCCGTCCTCCCGCCCGGTGCTATCCACTGGTGCCCACCCGTCGCCCGATGCGGTTGGCGAGGAGCACCCCGCCGAGGGAGACCACGACGATCACCGTCGCCACGGCGTTGATCTCCGGCGAGATCCCCTGCCGCAGCCGGCCCCAAATCAGCAGCGGCAGCGTCTTCTCGCGACCCGTCAGGAAGAACGTCACGATCACCTCGTCGAAGGAGAGCGTAAAGGCGAGGATCGCCCCCGACAGAATCGCCGGCCGGATCAATGGCAAGATCACCCGCCAGAAGGTTCGCCACGGCGTCGCCCCCAGGTCAGCCGACGCCTCGTCGAGGTGGCGCGGCAACTGCGAGAGGCGGGCAACCACGTTGTTCAGCACCAGCGTGATGCAGAACGTCGCGTGTCCGATGATGATCGTCCACCGCGAGAGGTCCCAACCCAGCAGACTGAAGAACGACAGCATCGCCACGCCAGTGACGATCCCCGGCAGCGCGATCGGCAGCACGACCAGAAAGCGGATCGCCGGCTTACCCCGGAAACGGTAGCGGTCGAGCGCCATCGCCGTCAGGCTCCCCAAGACGACGGCGATCCCGGCCGCGATCGACCCGACGATCACGGAGAGCCGCAGGGCAGACTGGATCTCCTCGTCATGCGTCAGTTGCCGATACCAATCGACGGTGTATCCCTCGATCGGCCAGGCGTTGACCTTCGTCGCGCTGAACGAGTAGAGCACGACCACCACCAGCGGCAAGTAGAGAAACAGGTAAACCAGTCCCGAGAACGCGCCGAGCGCCATGTCCCCCGCCGCCGGCCGGGCTTGGCGGGCACCACCGATCCTCGCCACGCTCACGGCGTGCCCCGTCCCATCGCTCCAAACCGGTTCGCGACTACCAGCAGCGCCGAGACGATCAGCAGCACCGGCAGGATCAGCGTCGCCCCCAGCGGCCAGTTGTTGGCGACCCCAAACTGGTCGGCGATGATCCCGCCGATCAGCTCCGTCCCTGGGCTTCCCCCGATCAGACTCGGCGTGATGTAATCCCCCATCGTCAGGCTAAAGACGCTCAGGCTGCCAGCCAGGACGCCGGGCAGCGCCAGCGGCAGGATCACCCGGCGAAAGACCTGGACGCCGTTCGCGCCGAGGTCGGCCGCCGCCTCCAACAGACTATCCGGCAGGCGGTCGAGGATCGTGTAGAGCGGCAGGATCATGAACGGGAGCCAAACGTGGCAGAACGTGATGTACATCCCCGTCTTGGAATAGAGGAAGGCCGAGACCGGCTGATCGATCGCTCCCGTCCAGAGCAGGAACGAGTTCAGGATGCCGTTCGTCCCCAAAATCGTCTTCCAGGCGAAGGCCCGGACCAAGTAGGAGCTCCAGAGCGGGAAGATCACCAGCATCAGCAGCAGATCCTTGTTCCGTCGCACCCGCTTCGCCAGAAAGAACGCCAGCGGGAAGGCGATCGCGATGTCAGTCAGTGTCACCGCCGCCGCCATCTGGACCGTCCGCCAGAGGACCCGTGGATACAGGTCGTGCGTGAAAAACGTCCGGATGTTGGCCAGCGTCAAGGTGTGGTCGATCGTCAGATAGTTCACCGACCAGAAGGCGTGGAGCAGCAGGACGCCGAGCGGCAGCAGGTAAAAACCCGTCAACCAGAGCAGCGGCGCGCCGAGCAACAGCACCGGTCCACCGGCGCGGCGCCGATCGCCCACCGCCGCCCTGGCGATCGATTGGCTGGCGGTCGCCGTGGCCATCCGGTGCCGATCCTCTGCTGACACGGAGAAGCGCCGTCGGAGTGAGGCCCGGCTCGCCCCGGAAACGGCTGCTGAGACGGGGCGACTCCCCGCTAGCCGGCCGTCGCCTCCTGCCAGACCTGGACCCACTTGTCGTAGCCGGGGATGAACCGCCACATGTGGATCTTGGCGTACTCGGCGGCGACGTCGTCGAGGCGGAGCTCCTTCCGCCGGTCGGCCGGGAGCTTCTCGATCACGTCCTTGTTCGTCACCGAGTAGTTGAGAACCTTCATCACCCCTGCTTGGCCTTCCGGGCCGATCATGTAGTCGGCCCACTTCAGCGCCAAGTCCGGGTTCTTCGCGTTCTTCGAGATGCACCACGAGTCGGACCAACCGGTCACGCCCTCGACCGGTGTCGACTCCGCCACCGCGCCGTTCGACCCCTTGATCTGGAGCGTGATCCACGGCCAGCCGTCGCCGATCACCACCTCCCCGTTCTTGAACAGCTCCGCGACTTCGCCGCCCAAATCCCAGTATTTGCGGATCAACGGCCGCTGCTTGATCAGGATGTCCTTCACCTGGGCGAGCTGCTCGTCCGACAACTCGAACGGGTCCGCTGGCTTCGGGTCGAGCAGCAGCGCGTACTGGGCGATCTGGAGCGGATAGTTCCAGGTCGTGATCTTGCCCTTGAACTGCTCGTCGACCAGCGCCTTCCACGACGTCGGCTCCGTCGTCACCTTCTCGGGGCTGTAGAGCAGGATCGTCGGGCCCCAGGCAAAGTTCACCCCGTACAGCTTGTCGTCGAAGGTGATGTACGGCGGCTTCTTGAACTGGTCGTAGAGCTGGTTGTAGTTGGTCAGCTTGGCCGGGTCGATCTCCATCAGCAGACCGGCGTCGTAGAGCCGCCGCGGCAGATCGCTCGACGCCGAGACCATGTCGTAGGTCGAGCCGCCGCTCCCCTTCATCGCCGCGAACATCTCATCGCCCGTACTGGCCGGGGTCGCGGCGATCTTGGCCTGGTTCGCGTCCTCCCACGGTTTCGCGAACGAGGGATCGGCATACCCCTCCCAAATGATTATCGCCAGCTCGTCCTCCGCCGCCGTCTCTTGGCTCAGCAACGGCCCCGCCGCCGCGGTCAGTCCAATCGCGCCGAGCAGCTTGAGCAGCTCGCGGCGATCGAGGCGCCCCGCCCGGTACTCGGCCATCACCTCCGCCGGCGCCAGCTCCATCAGCTCGGTCGTCCGCTCGCTGGAACGTTCGCTGCTGCCTTGCGTCATGCCGTCGCTCCTCATCCTCGCGGTTCCGCGTCTGTCGCGTCACTACGGCGCGTCTGGCAACGTCCCAAGGGATCGCCCGATCGGTCAATAAAGACCGATTTCATGACAGGCGTTGCCCGATCCTGCCTGATCGTCTGCCTGCCCGCACGGTAGCGGAACCCTATTCACCCCGTCAAGCGTCCCGGCGACGCCCAGGACGGCGGGTCCGCTTCCTCTCGTCAGTCCTCCCGCCAGATCGGCCGCGTCAAGCATGTCGGCCCCCCGGCCCGGTTGAGCGAGATCTCCGTCCCCGTGTAGGCGACCACCTCGCAACCCGCCGCTTCCAACCGGCTCCGCGTGATCGGGTTCCCATCGCACACCAGACAACGCCGGAGACCGAGTGCCAGAACATTGCAGCCGAGACTGTCGAACTCCTCGTCTGGCACCTCGATGAAACCCCAGCCCCGTCCTTGCAACTCCTCGACGAACGCCGTCGCCAAGAGTGGTGGATAGACCACGGCCAGGTCAGCAGCGACCGGGCTGATCAGCGACATCAGGTGCAGGCACTCGTCCGGTCCGTGCCAATGCGGCAGCGCGACCGGCAGCACGTCGACTCCGATCCCCGCCAGGATCGTCGTCAGTTGCGCGATCCCGGCGTCGTTCGTTCGGTAGCCACGCCCGACCGCCAGTGTGCGCTCATCTAACCAGAGCGTGTCACCCCCTTCAACCGTTCCCGGCGCCATGATCCGGCCCAGAACCGGGATGCTGCGTTTGGCGTACTCGGCGGCGGCCAAATCTGTCTCGCCCAGGCGCAACGGCTTGCCCATTCGCAGCAGGATCGCACCGGCATCGGTCATGATCGACGGGTCGTAGGCAAAAATCGCGTCGAGCTGACCCGGCCCGTCCGGTCCCGCCTCGATCACCTCCGCTCCCGCTTGGGCCAGGAGCGCCCGGAACGCCGCGTGCTCTCGCTCCGCCACCGCCGCGTCGACCGGTCGCGGGTAGCCGAGCGCACGCCACTCATCGCCCGTCGCCGGTGGCGCCGGCCGCCGCACCAGGACTGCCCGCAGGCGACCGGTCATCGACTGGCCGCCATACCCCCGCTCGCCGGTGACCGTGGCTTCAGCTTCGCGCATTGTCTGCATCGCGCTCCCTCCCGTCCGTTTTGTCGCGCCTTCGGGCTTGCAGGTCCGCATCCTAGCACGCGACCCTGCGCCGGACGCCCGCTCCGGTCGCATGCCCTCTGCTATCCTCCCGGTCGGTGCGCGTCCTTCTCCGCGCCGCCTCGTTCTCCCGACGACCTGTTTCCCCTGTCCGCGGTCGTCGGCCGCATTCCATGCCGCTGGAGCCTTGCCCAATGCGTATCGCGTTCTTCGATCCCTTCTCCGGCGCCAGCGGCGACATGATCCTCGGCGCCCTGCTCGATGCCGGCTTGCCGCTGCCCGCGCTTCGCGCCGAGCTTGGCAAGCTCGACCTTGCCGGCTACGACCTCCGCGTCGAACGGGTCACCCAGCACGGCCTCAGCGGGACGCACGTCGCCGTCGCCGTCGCCGCCGATGGCCCGGCCCGCGATTGGACCGCGATCCGCGAGGTCCTCGAAGCCTCCGCCCTCGACGGCCCAGTCAAGGCCGCCGCGCTCGCGATCTTCGCCCGGCTGGCCGAGGCCGAAGCGACGGTCCACGGCGTCGATGTCGAAACGATCCATTTCCATGAGGTCGGCGGCGTCGATGCCATCGTCGATATCGCCGGCGCCTGCATCGGCCTCGCCCTCCTCGAAATCGAGCGCGTCTACAGCGGCCCCCCCCGTCTCGGCTCCGGCTTTGTCCGCTCCCAGCACGGTCTCATCCCGATCCCCGCGCCCGCCACCGCCGAGCTCCTCGCCCGTGCCGCCGCGCCGGCCGCCAGTCCCGACCCCGGCGGCGAGCCGGTCGAGGCCGAGCTTCTGACTCCGACTGGCGCCGCCATCTTGACCACCCTCGCGGAATTCACCCGGCCCGACTTCGTTCCCAACGCCATCGGCTACGGCTTCGGCACCAAGCAGCTCCCTTGGCCGAACGCCCTTCGTCTCTGGCTCGGCACGGTCGACGCTGGAGATGACAGCGAGGGCGACTTCCTGCTGGAGACGAACCTCGACGATATGAACCCGCAGTTCTACGAGCCGCTCGTCGAACGCCTCTTCGCCGCCGGCGCGCTCGATGTCTGGTTGACACCGATCGCGATGAAGAAGGGTCGCCCCGCGACAACCGTCTCCCTCCTCTGCGCCGCCTCTCGCCGACGGGCGTTGGAGGATGTCCTGATCGAGCACAGCACCACGCTCGGCGTCCGCGCCACCCGTACCGAGCGCGTCAAAGCCGCCCGCCGGACGGAGGTCGCCGTCACCCGTTGGGGTGACGTCCGTCTCAAGTTACGCGCCTGGAATGGCCGCGTCATCGACGCGGCGCCGGAGTACGACGACTGCCTCGCCATCGCCCGCGCCCAGGACCTCCCGATCCGGGAGGTCTGGAACGAAGCGCATCGGGTCGGTGAAACCTACGTCGGCCGGCGCCTCACCGCCGGCGGGGCACCCGCCTCCCGCGCCTAACCGGGCCGCGCCGCCCGCGCAAGCGCCTCGCCACGAAACCCGCTCATTGTCGTGATTGTGACCAACTGGCACGAATCGTGCATCCGTTTCGATAGAACGTACGTACACTATTTGAGACGCGCTTCAAAGGTCCGTCGTCCTGTCTTGCCGCCCCCGCGACGTTCCCCCGCCCGCCGCCAACCGGTGTTTTCGGGTTCCCTCGACTCCTCGACTTCTCGACTCCTCGACTCCTCGACTCGTCTCAGGAGGTTCTCCATGTCGCCCTCCCAAAAGCTCGCCCGGCTCTACGACCAATACGTCGCCGCCATCCGTCAGGGCGACGCCGATATCGCCGATGCCTTCGCCGACTGGCTCGGCGCCTTTTGGGACGACGGTCCGGCCGAGCCAACGGCGGAGCCGTCGGCGATCAGCCTTCTCGGCGGTGTCGGCCGAGGCGTCCGGTGGTATGAAACCGAAACCCTGGTCATCGGCTACGTTCGTGGTTGGAAACGCCGCGGGTGCTACCTCGTGCCGATCCCCGAGCTCGCCAGCGGCGGGACTCGCCTCCCGGTGGCTGCCTAGCTCTGGATCATTGACGGCTTCCCTACCGGCCGGGTCCGGGCCAGGGGAACGTCGGCGGCGCGACCTTGACTCTGCCAGGGTCTAACCTGTAGACGCGGCACGCGTGCCTGCCGGAGGGGATCGTCAATCCCGGCTCCGCATTACCGGAACCGAATCCAGGCAATCGCGAAGGGAAGGGCCGCGAACAGCAAGTCGGGCACCAACCGGAGATCGAGCACGTCGTCCACGGCCACCGGCCCCCCAAACTCTCTGACCACCTGCGGTGTCAAAACCGCTTGACTCAGGGCATTGACATCGCCGAGACCAATCCCCAGTCGCTGGGCCAGGACGACGCGGCTGATCACCAATCCGACCGCGACGATCCCGACCGCCAGCAGTTGGAGGTCTCGTCCCCGCTTCTGGTTGCTTACCTGCGCCATCGTCTCGGCGACGCCGAACCCGAGCGCCAGCGCCAGGTAGAACTGCCAGGTTGGCCCAAACCCCCACACCAGCCCAATCGCAATCGCGACCGCCAAGCCGGCCGCCGCCGCCCGGCCCAATACTGGCGCGCTCGTCGCGTAGGTCGGCAGACCCCGCACCCCGGCGCATTCCGGGCAGCGCAACCCGACTGGTGTCCGCACGCCGCACCGGGGACAAATCGGCTTGCCGCAGCGAGAACAGCGGAGCCGGGTCATCACGCTCGGATGGTAGGTGCAGCGCGTCTCGCCCTGTGTCGTTACGATCTCGTCGGTCGTCGCCATCTTCTCGGATCACTTTCCCAGATTGCTCGAGCCAGCTAACGACCCAGGACCGCTCCCAATTGCAAGCGACCGTCTTCCAGGGCGAGGGCACGAGAGACCCAAGGATACGCCATCAATCTTGCGGGTTGGCGGGGCAGGGTCGTGACGCGCCGCCTCTTCACGTGCCGCTCCTCGATCTTGGCGACCATCACGCGGGCGCCGGCCCTCTCCTCGCCAGACCGCGTCAGCCAGGACCCAGCGTGCTTGATGCGACATCGGTTTAGGTCGGACTCGTCGAATCGGACGATGGCTCCGCGCTCTCCCCGGGTGCGTCCTCCCAACTGCCGGGCCGGCCGCCGGCGGGTTCTGCGGCAACCTCCTCGCTTGTCTGCCGCGAGTGAAGGGGCGGCGGGTCGTCAGCGGCGGCGCGCGTTGGGTTGGGCGCAGCCTGGGGGGTCATCAACCGCGCCCACTGCCGGGCCCGGTTCCCCCGCCGCCATACCCAACCCACCCAGGCGAGGAAGCTAACCCATCCCGCGACGAGCGATGAGGGGCAACCGGTCGTCGCCCACCGCTCTGTCGTCTCCACCGTCATGCCGCGTGCTCCATTCACCGCGCCAACTCTCCGGTCCATCGAGGTACCGGCGGACCGCCCACCGCGACGAAACTGACCGATAGCCGATCGCGATGTCTACCCGCCGGAGGCGCGCCTGGCCGCGAGATGAGTGATTCCCGGCGACGCGGCGACCGCGCGACCTCGACGAACGACGACCTAATGGAAGCCGCCGCCTCCTCCGCCGCCGCCGTGGCCCCCACCGCCGCCGCCACCGCCGCCGCCAAATCCACCGCCTCCGCCCCAGCCGCCGCCGCGTCCTCCCCCACCGAACCCACCGAAAATCCGGCCGGCCGTGTTGAACATGTCGAACAGGCTGTCGCTGCTGCTCTGGAGACCACGGCCCGCCTGATCACTCGTATTTTGCAGGTCAGGCAGGTTGAACCCGCCGCCGTCTCCACCTCCACCGCCGCCTTGGCCACCATCATTGCCGCCCAAACCACCACCTCCGCCAGGGAAGATCACCGTCCCCCCACCGAAGCCGCGTTGCCGACCCGGGTAGGAACCAGATTGACCGCCTCCCCAGCCACCAGGTATGATGACGGGGCCGCCGCCGTACCCGCCACCGTACCAGGCTGGCGTCGCCGCGTTGACACCCGCGAACTTCTCCACCCACGATCGCTCGATCCCGAAGGCGATCGCGTAGGGCAGGTACTTGTCGAAAATCTCCTTCGCCTCGTCGATTTTCTCGTACTTCTCGATTGACTCCAGGTACTTACGGAAGGCTCGCCACTTTGCGGCCGCCTCGGCGCCGGCTAGAGTCTTCCTCGGCATCGCCCCACTGAGGAGAATCAGAAGCAGACCCAATACGATTACCACCGCCACTGGAATCCAGACGAGCGGCGCGATACTCCCGACCGATCCCGCGCCAAAAAAGCCAGCGACGATCGCGACCACGAACGCGCCTATGCCGAAGGACTTCCAGCTCGACCGCGTTTCCTCCGGCGAACGTGGGAAATACCCGCGCCGCACGAGCTCGGCGTAGAGGTCCTGCTGAATCACCGGCTGCGCGGACACGAACCGTCCCTTGACGTCGCTCAGGTCGGTCTTCGTCCCGACGGTTAGCTGACTGCCGAAAAGGGAGTGCAACAGGTCTGTCTCGAATTTCGCGGCATTCGGCGCGTCCTGCTGAAGGGTGAGGTGGAAGTCGCGGCTGCTCCCGAGTCCGAGCAAGCCGTGCTGTTCCGATTCGTCGATCTTGATCACGCCGCGATGTCCCAGGTCGACCAGCGTGGCGACGATATCCTGCTGGTCGGCCCGCTCGTCGAGTAGCGTTCCCGCCGCGCCGGGGGGGAGATCATCCGGTGGTGCCGGGAGGAAATCCGCGATGACGCCGGTGTGCGGGTCCCGGCCGCGGCTGTACCAGAGACCGAAGGCGCCGAGCCCGCCGAGGATCGCCAGCAACACGCCGCCGCCAAGAAACGCGAGATTGAGGAGATTACCGCGATCTTTCAGATCAGCCTGCCGCTGCTCCTGCTGGTCGGCGCCCTCTTGCCAGCTTGGCGGTCCGACGGCGACCAGGGGCGGGAAGCGGAGCCCGATCTCGAATGAGTCACCGTCACGAAGGTCGCTCGCCTTCCACGTCCAGATCTTGCCGTCGCTGGTGTGCTTGGCGGGGTCATCACTCGGAAAGATGTTGGTCTGAGCCGGGTCGACCGCCGTCGGCAGGCGCACCGTCATCGTCGACTCTCGGACTGGGGCGACGCTCGTCAATTCGTTGCCGACCGCGATCCACGAGACCTCCTGGAAGGGAGGAGTGTTCTGGAGGTAGACCCGGAGCCCGCCCGTCACGTCGTAGTCGACGGTGAAGGTCAGCGTCTCGTTCGTGACGGGGGCAAAGCCCCACTCCGTGTGGATCTGCGCGTTGGTCGTCCTGTAGGTATACGTGCCTGGCCGTTCCTCGTACGCAGATGGCGAAAGGTAGCGGTCCGGCACCGTCTTTCCATCGCGGACCTCGGCCACCTGGACGTTACTGATCCCTTCGACGTGGGCCAGGAGGATGTCGCGGAATCCCCCTCGAAAGGGTCCACCCGTGAACGCGACCTGCTGCAGCTCTTGAACGTGGTACGAGCCGTCCTCGCGCAGATCCACCGTCACGTCGAACCGCGTCCACTCCGCCGACCGGCTGGACGCTGCCTCCGTCCTGCTCCCCGGCGCGATGGTCGGCAACACCAGGGTGGCCAGCCCGACGAGCAGGAGCAACCGCAGCAGGTCGAGCCAGCCGAATCGGTCGCCCTGATGGGGGTCCTCGATCATCTCCGACATTGGTCATTCACTCCCATTTCTCTGGCCGACAGTATGGCATGCTCCGCTTGAATGATCGCCCTCATCTCCACGACGCCACGGGGTCGTGCAGCGAGTTGAAGAATCGAACTGCTGACGCCTGCCCCCCGCTGCCGCGCGCGCTGACGATGATCTCCAGCTCTGCACCGTCGGCCGCCGGCATCGTCATGATCGTTGTAGTTTGCCGTTTCCGTGCCAGCAGCAAATAGAGCAAACCGGGTAGGCCCGCCAGCAATAGCAGGCACCCCCCGTCGCCAGTCGTTATCGAGGAGCCGCGCGTGAACACGAGCGTGTTGGATTCGCTTCCCTCAAGGGTCCAGCCGTCAGTGGCATACCAGCGGATCGCCCGCCGGTGGATCTCCTCCGGTGCCAGCGGCGTCCACTCCTTGACGAGGAATGGCCCGGCGCCAAGATACGAGGAGACGGCGCCATACCCCAGGCAGGCACCGACGACGGGAATCAGCACGAGAAAGACAGGGCTCGCCGGGCCGGACGCGTTGGAGACGATCAACATGACGAGGAGCAGGCCGATTGATGCCCCAATCAGCGTTCCCAGCAGCAGGCGCCGCCGTTCGTCCACCATTCACCTCTCAGCCGCGTGCCTCATCGCCGGTCACGCAAGGTATTGCTCGCCAGCCGCGCGGATTGGCGTTCGATCGTACTGCCCACGCGGCGAAGAGTAATAGCCAGCGCGCGCCCCCGCTCATCCCCCGATCGCGCCGTTGAACGCGATACGCTCGGCTTTCCCATACGGCCCCCGCGCTCTGGCCTGTCCTCGCCTTATCGTCCCGCCCCTGGGTGTGAAGTTGCTGCGTCATTCGCCGTGTTCCGCTTAGCCAGCGTTGCGATCTGCCTCCCGCCCTGCCCTTGTGCTACGCTTTCGCCATGCCCACCGTTCATCCCCATGGTGCCGCTTCTCCTCTACCCGCCTCACGTCCGACCCCGGCCGGTGTCGCCGGCCTCCTTCCGAATCATGGCTACCGGGTCACCGCCCCGCGCCGCGCCGTCATCGACGCCGTCCTGGGACGCGCGCGACCCTTCACCGCCGAGCAGGTCGTCGCCCACCTGAAGCGCACCGATCCCGAACTCGGCCGCGCCACTGTCTACCGCACCCTCGAAATCCTCGCCTCGGTCGATGTCCTGACTCGCTTCCTCCAAGCTGATGGCCACCCCGCCTATATCGTCGGCGTCCCCGGCCATCGCCACCACCTCGTCTGCTCCGACTGTGGCGCCGTGGTTGCCTTCACCCGCTGCCCCGTCGACGATCTCGTGCGCGACCTTACCCGCGACACCGACTTTGCTATCCACGGTCACTTGCTGGAGGTCTTCGGCGTCTGCCCCGACTGTCGTGACGAGCGTCCCGTCATCGCTTCCCCCTGATCGCCTTGTTCCGCCATCCTTCCGCTGCCTCTTGACCAATTTGACGCGCGTCCCAATTGCCCGGCTTGCCAGGTAGCGCGCACGCCCCAGCGGCGTCCTCTGACAACGGCCGCGTTCAACGCCCCATAGGTGTGCGACGTTCGCAATCTCGTCGCCCCAACCCCCTTGACAACCCCAATAAGCACATATATTCTACTCTCTAAGCGGCACCCATGGCAGATGGGCGGGCCTGGGCAGTGCGCGAATCTGCTCGGGGTGGTCCCCCGTCATCCGCACCCCCGGCACTCACCCGGGTCACCCCGAGTCCCTCCCCGTCGTCATGTAGCGGACCCGCATCCCCGCCGTGACCGCGTATCGCGTCCCCCCCACCGACGGTCCTCACCACTCGCCCCTTAAAGTTCTCCCCTCTCCCAATTCTGGGAGAGGGGTCGGGGGTGAGGGCCGTCCGGCGTCGTGTGGTTTGAGCGCGCGAGGCCGTCCGCACCGTGCCGGCGACCTGACCGCGAGGGTATCCGTTTCCCGTCGTCAATCGCCGCGAGACGACAGCTAGTAGCTACGCCCTCCGCTCATCTCTAACTTCTGACTTCTGCCCTCTGCCCCCTCTATTGACACTATGTCTCAATTCCTGCTAGTCTGCGCGGTGGCTTGCGCGAAATGCCGCCGCTGCGGACCAGGAGACTCAAGTTCATGCCGTGCGCCAATCGTCCTTCCTCACAGCGTCTGAGAGATACGGGTTTGCTGCTGCGCGCGCTCTGCCTCGTGGCCGCGATTGTCGCGACGTCCCTTTGTGGCACCTTCACCACCACGGGCGCCGCGTCAAACGGAACGCCAACGGGCTCTGGCGCTGGTCTTCCCGATCTCCCACCGCTGCCGGCCGGTACAGCGCGTGCGGCGGGACCCGTCCGCGTCGTCGCCACGACCCCTATGCTCGCCGACCTCGTACGCCAGATCGGGGGGCCGCGGGTCGAAGTCGCCTCGATTCTGCCACCGAACGCCGATCCCCACGAGTTCGAGCCGACCCCGCCTGATCTTGTCACGGTGGAGGACGCGGCCCTGATTGTGGAGCATGGCCTGCATCTCGACTTCTGGGCGGCCGACCTGATCAAGAACGCGGGCGCCAAGGCGCCGGTCGTCGTTGCCACGAAGGATGTGCCGACGCTCGATTCGGACGAGGAAGGATTCACGGAAGGTGATCCCCACGTCTGGTTCGATCCGACCAACGTTCAAATGATGGTCGCCACCATCGCCGCCGGTCTCGTCGCCGTCGATCCGGACGGCGTCGATACCTATACGGCCCGGCGCGACGCCTATCGCCAGCAACTCGATCAACTCGACACCTGGATCAAGAGTCAGATCGCGACGATTCCAGCCGATCGCCGGAAGCTGGTCACGAATCACGATGCCTTCGGCTATTTCGTCGCTCGCTACGGGCTGACCTTCGTCGGCTCCGTGATTCCCAGCCTCGATACCGGCGCCGAGCCCTCGGCGCGCGACACCGCCGAGCTTATCGACAAAATCAAGGCCGAGGGCGTACCCGCCATCTTCACCGAAGTCTCGGTCAATCCTGAGCTGGAACGTGAGCTCGCCGATCAGGCGCGGATCACGGTCGTCGCCAACCTCTACGGCGACACCCTCGGACCACCCGGCTCAGGGGCCGACACCTACATTGGCTTCATGGAAACCGACACCCGGTTGATCGTCGAGGCTCTCCGCTGATGCCGGACCAAGGATGCGCCTAACCATGCCGCCCGACCGTCAGCTGGCGACCGGCTCAAATGGAGCGCGCGTCCGGGCGTCAGCGGCTCAGCTCGAAACGGACAAGCTGAGCGTTCACTTTGGCTCGCGGTCGGCGCTGGACGACATCACGATCCGGCTCGGACCCGCGGAGACGGTCAGTCTCCTCGGGCCGAATGGCGCCGGCAAGAGCACCCTGCTCAAGGCGCTGGCCGGCATGCTCCCTCCCGTTCACGGTACGGTCTGCCTGAACGGCACCCCGGTCCGCAAGGGCAACCCCGCGGTCGTCTACGTGCCTCAGCGGACCGGGGTGGATTGGACCTTCCCCGTCAGCGTCCTCGATGTCACGCTGATGGGCGGCGCCATGCGTCGCTCCCGGCTGATGCCGCTTGGCGCCGCCGACCAGAAGGCGGCGCTCCTGGCCCTCGATCGCGTCGGCATGGCGGATCTCGCCGCGGTCCAGATCGGCCAGCTTTCCGGCGGTCAACAGCAGCGCGTTTTCCTCGCCCGCGCCCTCCTGCAGGATGGCGACATCTTTCTGCTCGACGAGCCGTTCGCCGGTGTCGACGTACCGACGCAGGAGCTCTTGATCGAGCTGTTCGGCCGTTTACGAGGGGCGGGCAAGACCATAGTCTATGCGACCCATGACCTCGAACAGGCCGCCCGCTGCTCCGATCGGGTTTTTCTCCTCAACCACCGGCTGGTCGCTGCCGGGCCACCGCGGGCGGTGATGACCGCGGCCAACCTGCGCGCGACCTTTGGCGGGCAAGCCGTCCTCGTCTCCAGCGACATCCTGTCCGAGCCAGCTCCGAGCGCCGGGAGCGCGACGTGACGACCTGGCTGGACTGGATGCGCGAACCGCTCAGCCACACCTTTATGCAGCATGCGTTCGCCGCCATCGTCCTGGTTGGGGTGATTTGCGGCGTCACCGGCGCGTTCGTAACCTTACGTGGACTGGCCTTCATGGGCGACGCTCTGTCCCACGCGGTCTTTCCCGGCGTCGTCATTGCCTTCCTCCTCGGGGGCAGCATCCTCCTCGGCGCGCTGATCGCCGCCGTCGTCGTCACCCTCGCGATTGGCGCAGTGTCCCAGAGTGGCCGCTTGACGAACGACACGGCGATCGGCATTCTCTTCGCCGGCGGGTTCGCCTTGGGCATAGCGCTGATCTCCGCTCAGCGCACCTACACGAAGGACCTCGCCTCCTTCCTCCTCGGCTCGATCCTCGGCGTCTCTCGCTCCGATCTGCTGCTCACCGGCGCCGTCGGCGCTGGCGTCCTCCTGACGATGGCCCTCTTTCGCCGCGAGCTGATTGTCGTCGCCTTTGACCGGACCTTCGCCCAGGCGAGCGGCCTCAATCTCTGGGCCTACGATCAGCTCTTCCTCGTCCTCCTCTCGCTGGCCATCGTCATCTCGTTGCAGACGGTCGGCAACATCCTGGTCCTGGCGATGCTCGTCACCCCGGCCGCTACCGCCCGCCTCCTGACCGACCGCCTGCAGCTGATGATCCTGCTCGCCGCGCTGATCGGCGCCGGTTCGGGCGTGGCCGGTCTCTACCTCTCCTATTACGCGGGGATCGCCTCCGGCGCCAGCGTCGTCCTGGTCGCGACCGCCTTCTTCGCGCTCGTCTTTCTCTTCGCCCCGCGCACCGGGGCCGTCAGCGTCCGCGTCGCCCGCCGCCTTCACTTTCCCCACCCGGAGCGCGATCTCTTCGTCTCGAAGGGGAGCTAGCCGTGTGGCACTCGTTGCCGGCCTCGTCGTGAGCCGCAACCTTCAGCTGTCTCCCGCCGTGATCGGCGGGATCGGAATGGATACCGTGCGCCGGATTGGTGCACGGGGACGAAAGGAGATCACTCTTCGATGAAAGTCGCCTATATTTTCAGTACCTCCGGTCATACCGCAAGCTACAAGCTCGGCAAGATGATTTTGCCCCAGCTCGAAACCGGCACCCACGGGGTGGACGTCGTCGGGATGTTCTTCTTCGACGACAACACCTACGTCCTCCGCCAGGGTGACCCCTTCGGCGAGCGGTTAGCCAAAGTTGCTCAGGACCAGAACATCCTGCTGATGCTCTGCGATCAATGCGCCGCCGAGCGTGGTCTGGCCGAGCAGGTGGAGGGTGCTTACCGGCCGACGGGAGTGGTGGCCGGCGTGCGCGTCGGCTGCTTCCCCGATCTCTACGGCGCCCTCGCCGGCAACCCACCCGACCAGGTGATCACTCTCTAACCCGCTTTGGCGAACAGCGGTAATTAGTCTACCGCGGCGTTGTCCAGCGAGACGTCACCGTTTGCAGGCTCCGTGCGATGCCTGGGCAACATATTGGGTAACACTTGGTACGGCCTTTGCGTCCGAAGGTGACTGCGACGTTTTAGCCGGTTTGGACAAGAGGAGTGAGAAGACGGTGGCAGACGACAAGAATCAGAAGACGATCGCGGATTACATTGGAGACATGGTCGCGTTGGAGAGCCATATCGAGGAAGCGCTCGATCGCCAGCTCGCGATGGCCAAGGAGCATCCCGAGGCCGGCGCCGCGGTGCAGCGCTTCCACGACATGGTCAAGAGCAACCGCGATGAGGTCAAGGCCTATCAGCAAGAGGTCGGCAGCACGGCTGGCAATCCAATCAAAGCGGCGGGCTCGACGGTCCTCGGCAAGGCGGCCGGTCTCATCGACAAGATCCGGACGGAGGGCGTCTCGAAATCGCTTCGTGACGATTACACCGCCTTCAACCACGCCGCGATCGGCTACACCATGCTCCACACGACCGCCCTCGCGCTGGGTGACGATCGCACGGCAACACTGGCGGCGAAGGGTTTGCGCGGCTACGCCAGCGCGGTCCAGGAGATCAACCACATCATCGCCGACGTGGTTGTTTGGGAGTTGCAGAAGGATGACCACCAGCTCGCCAACCCCAACGCGGCGGCCGAGAACCGGCGCGCGGTCGACGCGATTTGGAAGGAAACCGACAAGAGCAACATGACGCAGATGATGAGCTCCTAACCCGGTTATTCACGTCGGGAGGCCCTCCACCGTAGACGGCGGAGGGCCTTCTTTGTGTCCGCTAAATGCTGGCCGTCGCTTTACCAGTGGACCTCGACGCGGGTCCCGTAGTCCACGAACGAGAAGAGTTGAGCGGCGGCCCATGGATCGAGGGCGACGCAGCCGCCGGTGAGGCCGTCGCCACCGGGAAGGACGTTGCCACTGGCGTCCATCGCGTAGCTGTGGAAGCCATTGGCCCGATTCGGATCGAAGCCGACCCAATCACGCACCCATGAGTGCCCCCAGGTGGTCCAGCTCAACGCCTCGTGCATGTCGTAGACATAGTAGGTGCCGAGCGCGGTCGCGAAGAAACCCGCGTCGGATGAGTCGAAGCCCATCGCTCCCCAATACGATGCAATCGGCTCGTCCCCTTGATACAGCGTCACCAAATGGGTGGTCCGGCTGACGTCAATCCAATGCTCAGGACCCGGCGGGCCGTCGTAGGAAAGAGAGCTGGCCGGTAGCCAGGCTTCGCCCGACGAGGCGGCGACGGGCACGTAGCCATCGACAGGCTCCCCGACGATCGTGACCTGCGCCCCCGAGCCGAAGACATCGACGGCTCCGGCATCGACGCTGGGCGCGGCGAGAGCGCTCTGCTCAGGGGCGGCGACCCAGGCCGTGCCAACGGGGCCGCCGACACTCACGCTCGTTTCAGCGGCAGTGGTGGTGTCGCTTGGAGCGGGGTCAATCGCGCTGGCGGTGGTAGAGGAGGTATCGGCTGGCACCGTCCATTGATCGACACCGTCGACGGCCAAATACCATCCGTAGACCCACCCCGTGACGTCCCCCGACTGAATTTGATACCAGCCGTCGTCGGTGGGGCCGGAGAGGATCGTGGCCGCGGCACTTGGGTCGATCGCGGTCAGTATGGGCGACGAGGTGCCGGGCTCAGCCCGGACGTTCAACGGATCGACGGCATCGACAACCGCCTCATCCGCGGTGGCGCCCGCCGGCGTCATGACCACGCTCGCGATCATGAGTCCGAGCAGGATTGCAATTAGGGTGATCCTCGAGCCGACCGCACCCGTACGCCACCGTGGCCGTCTAACACAATCGTCTCCCATTGCGGGGCAGCCTGGACCCATGAATTCCCCCCTTGGACGCGGGTTGCGGAGCGACGACCGCCTGGCGGCCGCGCACTGACCCCCCAAGCGACCTCCCTCAAGGCCGCTGTGCCGCGGTAGCCAACCGCAACAACACAGGAGAAAAGTCCCCTGATCTTTGGATTCTACAGTACTCGTCAACCAATATGACACAATGTCAAATACAAGTTCACTTTTCCGATATGTTCATTAGTGACCATAGTGTCACAAAAGAGGGAACCAACGAATCGACGCAGCGCGAACGACGAGGAAAAGTCGGACATGAGGGTCATCGGAGGCGAAGATGCAGCTGTGAGTCCGCGGCGGGATTGCGCCCCGGACTGTGCCCTGACTGCACAGGAGGGGGAGGCGAGAGGCGCTTCCGCGGTCAATCGCGGCGGCGAGAGGAGATTGACCGCGTGGCTTCACGTCGCCTGCCGCGGACGAGTGATCGTGCGAGACTAGATCGTTCGATAGGCGATAGGCGATAGGCGATCGGCGGCCGGGTTTGTGTCGCCGGCCCATGCGATGGAGGCGGTAGGGTTGGTTCACGGGACAGCGCCGAACATAGGCGGAGAGGCGGCGGATACGTGGCGTGGCGCCGCGCGCTTTGAGGTCGATCGACTGGTGTCCTTTACCGAGACGGTGCTGAGCGCGTTGGGCCTGCCACCGGTGCAGGCCAAGGTAGGAGCGGAGGCGCTTATCCTCGCCGACATCAGGGGCGTCGACTCCCATGGCATCGCCCGGCTGCCCTTCTACGCCGAGCGGCTGCAGCTGGGGCTGGTCGATCCCGGCGCGGAACTGACGATCGTGCGGGAGACGCCCGCCACCCTCGCGCTCGACGCCAACAACGGGTTTGGCCTGACCATGGCGACCGCGGCGATGGAGCGGTGCATCGCAAAAGCGGAGGCTACCGGTCTGTGTCTGACCACCGTTCGCCGCAGCAACCATTTCGGCATAGCAGGTGGCTACGCGTTAATGGCCGCGCGGCGAGGACTTGGCGGCTTAGCGATGACGAACACCGCGGCTTTGGTGGTGCCGATGTTCGGGCTTCACGCGGCGGTGGGCACGAACCCGTTAGCATTCGCCGTACCTACGGGGCGCGGCGACGCGCCGCCGCTGGTGTTGGACATGTCGACAAGCGCTGTCGCCTGGGGAAAGATCGAAGTCGCCCGGCGATCTGGAGCGGAGATACCCCTCGGTTGGGCGGTGGACGAGACGGGGACGGCGACGACAGATCCGTGGGCGGCGCGCTGGCTGACGCCGCTCGGGGGTGACCGCGCGACGGGGGGCCAGAAGGGATACGGGCTGGGTGTCGTCGTTGACGTGCTGTGCGGGCCGCTGGCCGGCGCGGCCTGGAGCGCGCACATTGACAGCGCGCGAGGGCTGGAGCGGAGCGCGAATCTGGGGCACGCCTTTCTCGCGTGGCGCATTGATGCATTCCGTGACCCTGAGGAGTTTTTCGCCGACGTGGCGGTGATGCTGGCGGAGCTGCGGGCGACGACGCCGGCACCGGGTCACGAAGCGACCGGGGTGCTGGCCCCAGGTGATCCGGAGATCGCGACGGAGGCGATCAATCGGGTCGAGGGCGTTCCCGTCAAGCCGGCGGTCATCACGGAGCTACGAGCCCTCGCCGCCCGGGTTGGTGTGCCGTTTGCCCTGGAGGAGGACCATGGTAGCGGCGGCGTGAGCTGAGCGATGGTGGCCGCACGGAGAACGGGGCCGGGATTAGGCGAGGTGCTGGCACTGTGGGCGCTGTATGCCGGGGAACTGGTGGCGATCCTGGTCGCCGCCTCGCGCAGGCCGGTCGTGGCGGAGCAAGGTGAGGCGCGTGATCGGGCCGACCGTGCCTGGCAGACGATGAGCTTCGTGCGGCATCCACTGGCGGTGGCGGCGGTGCCGCTCGGTGGATTGGCCGCCATGCGGCTTGGTCGAGAGCGGAGAGGCAAGGCGGCGTGGCGGTCCGCGACCCCGTTGGCGATGGTCGTAACCCTGCTCATGGCACGTCCCAAGGCGCGGCGGAAGCGACGGGACGGGGTGGCGATAGTGGCGAGTGGGGTGGTGGCGTGGGCGGCGCTCCTGACGATGGCGGCGGTGCGCGAGAGCGGCGTTGGCGGGGTGGCGCCCTGGAATCGGGCGGACCGGCTTCGCCTGGCCGTCGCATTGGGGGTTGGGGTTCTGGCGTTGCCTTGGATACTAGCCGACGGTAACGTTTACGTCGGAGATATACCGGCGTTCGGGCGGATCTTCTTGTCGCGGCAGCGGGTACCCGCGGGAGCGCGGGGGCCAGCCGTCCATCTCGGACACCACCACGGCATGGATGGGGCGCTGCTGGTCTGGACAGGGCTCGCGCTCTCGCGACAGCTCGAAGCGGTCGCGGACGAGCGGGAGAGGTCTGCCCTCTCCTTCGGTCTGGCGGGGCTGATCGCCTATGGGCTCGCGCGATCGATAGAGGACGGCTGGTACGAGCAGATCGTGAAGCGCGGCTGGACCACGGCACGGGTGCCACGTCTGGTGGTGAATGGCCGGTTCGCGTCGCCGAAGTGGTGGGCGGGTCTGCTGCTGGCGACGGGGGTTGGCGGGTGGACGCTTCAGCGCCGAAGCCATGGGCCGGGGCGAGAGGCGGTGCCAACGCTGGCGGCGGGGTCCCACGGCTACGAGACCGCGAGCGATGGGAGTGACAGGTCTTCGCCGAAGAAGTGGCGGCGGGCGGCCTCGTCCGGGATGAGACCATCGGGGCCGAAGGCGTAGATGGCAGCGAAACCGCCGGCGGTGGGATCTGCTTCGCGTGCGAGGATAACTCGCTCGCGACGGGCGTCGGCCAGTGGGCCGCGCTCGATGGTGAGGAGGCCCGCCCACTGGGCGTAGGCACGGAGTGGTGCGATATAGGCGGCGCGGCGGGCAGCGAAGGTGGCGGTGGCCTGGGCCCAATTGGACTCGGTCACCAGGAGGTCACGCAGCTCCCGCGCGTCGCGAAAGGCGAGCGAGAGGCCGTGACCCTGGCTTGGGTCATTGGCGCCGGCGGCGTCACCAATGAGGACAAGATCGGCCGCGGCGAGGCGATCGGCCCACGTGTCGGCGGCTGGGAAGAAAGCGGTCGGTCCAGCCGCGGTGGCCGCCGCGAATGCGCCCGCTGGTAACGCAGAGGCGCAGGCGGCAATGAAGTCGGCGGACGCGGTCGGACCACGGAAGGTCGCGGCGCGGTCGGGGTCACAGACGAGATAGACGCGGGCGCGACCCTGGCCCTGGGGAAAGGCGGCGACCATGGCGCCGGGCGGGTACGCCTGATGGGTGCTCGCCTCATCGAGGGCGACGCCATCGATGAGGCAGCCGCCGATCATGTGGTGGATCGGATCGCGAACGGTGGCGGCACCGAGCCAGCGGCGAGTGACCGAGTGACTGCCATCGGCGCCGACGACGAGGCGAGCGTGGAGCGTCAGGTTGGAGGAGGGCGTGGACAATTCAAGCTGTGGTTGGCCGCGACAGCGCCCAAGGATGATGGCTTGGATGGGGCGTAGGACCCTGGCGCCGAGGGACGCGGCGTGGGCGAGAAGTGTCTCCTGAAGGGGCGGATGGGGGAGCGCCCACTCGACATGGCCATTGGGAACGTCGGCAGCCCAACGGTAGGGATCGACAGGGGCGCGATCCTCGTAGCGCTGCCACACGGGAAGCGGGTGTCCGCCGGCGGTGATCAGGAGAGGAAGCAGGCCGAGGCGATCCGCTTCGGCGGCGCCCCAGGGATGCAGGGCCTCGCCGCGGACACGATCGCGGAAGCGTGGCGCGCGTTCGATGACGGCGACGGTCACGCCGTCGCTGGCCAGCGCCGTGGCGAGCGAAGAGCCGGCGACACCGCCCCCAATGATCGCGACGTCGACGTTCAGTGAGGAGGAGGGAGGAATCGGCATCGCGCTGGGAGCCCTTGAAAGTGACGGGGCGGGCCGTGTGGAGTCGAAGGTAGTGTAACGTGAGGCTTGACCCTGAAATCCGCGCTACGGGACCAGACCCTTGGGGGCGGGAGTCCCGAGCCTGAATGAGGGACGGTATCGGCTGGGGAGCAGGGCGCCGAGATGCTTGGCACGAGCGTGAGGGGCGCCTCGGGCTGTCGGTCGCGACGGGCGCATCACCCAGTGCCGGGACGAGGCTTAGTCGCGGGGCACGGCGTTTTCATCGGTGAGAGGCAGATGGATGGTGAAGGTTGAGCCCTCGCCTTCGGTGGAGGTCACGGCGATGGCGCCGTTGTGTGCGATGACGATCTCGCGGGCAATGAAGAGGCCGAGGCCGTCGGGCGCGGTGCGGTCCTGGGCCCCGGCCTGAAAGAAGCGGGTGAAGACTTCCAGCTGGTCGGCGGCGGCGATACCGACGCCGTAATCCTGGACTTGGATCTCGGAGGTTGAGGAGGACCTGCTCCAGCCTTCGAGTGTCGCCCATCATCCGATTGGTCTCGCCGAAAAGGCGGGCGGAGGCGCGTCTAAGGATCAGGCGGCAGCGTACTCCGCTCTGCTCTACGTGGCACGTGAGGTGCGCGGCGAACCACGTTGGACAACGCCCAAGCAGGAGAGCAGGTCGAAGCGCGAGAAGCGGATCGCTACCGAGACCATGTTAGTCCAGGCCGGGGGAGGGGATGAGCGGGGCACGGAGACCGGATGACCCACGGTTTCGAGGGGTGACGTCGATCGAGGACTGAGGGAGGGACGAACCGATCTCGTGAGTGAGGCGATTGCTTTGACGGAGAGATCTCTAGATGCCATGGCGGTGCGGCAGATCGAGGCGGCGATAGACGCGCTTCGAGCAATGGACCTTGCCGCGCCCGAGCGTGCGCGGGTTGCCGCGCTCGCGGCCCTCGAAGCGGCGATCCACGAACAGAATGTCTTCCTCCACGCCGTGGCGCACGACCTCCGCAACCCGCTGACGGCGATCCTCGGTCAGGTGCAACTGCTCCAGAGAAGCGCGCGGAAAGCCGATGGAGCAGGGGTAGATGCTGAGCGTGTGCTCCGAACCGCTGTGGGCATCGAAGCGTCGGTGAGCCGGATGGCCACTTTGATCGATTCGGTGCTGGACACCGGCTGGGAGGTGGGCGCCGGCAGGATGGATGAACTGGGAGCCGGTGGAGTCGAGCGGTCGGCAAGCTGAAGGCGCTTGGGGCCGCCGCGAGGCGATTGACGGGCGACGGCGCCGATGTCGAGCACCGAACGGCTAGGACCGTAGCGTCGGACCGAGGATCGCATCCTGAACCACCGACGCTCGACCGAGCGCGAGGTTAGCCGGGGACCGATGATTCGACGGAGACACTTTCCTCAGGGATGCTGGGATCGCTCCAAGAGCGGTTGATGGTTGTTAGGAGGTCATCGATGTCGAAAGGTTTGAGGACAACGCTGACGCCGAGTCGACGGAGGGTCTTTTCGTTCTCTCGGATTCGGTGAACGGCACCGGTGCAAACGACGACGGGAAGGGAGATAGTGTCGGGGTCGCCACGCAGATCTTCGACGAGGCGCCAACCCGAGCCTTCGCCTTCCTCAAGCATATGATCGAGGATCACTAGATCAGGACCAACACGCTTCACCTGATCGAGATTGAGCGCATCGGAGGAAAGGGAGACGCGATAGCCTTCCGCCTCGAAGATCTCCCGGAAGAGATCGAGGATATCCGGGGAATCGTCTCCGGCCAGAATGTGCTTCTGGGCTGATAGGTTCATAGCGGCACCCCCGACCAGAAGACCAAACGGGCGGCGGACGGATTGTTCTCCGCTCATCCACCTTCAGCGGCAGATGCCGCGCTCTCTACGCTATCAGTGTGCACGTACTGTACACGAAGCCTCTAGAGACAGGAATGGCCCGTTGTTCCTACGTGGTGGTGTTGCCTACTATTCATATGTTACAGGTTAGGACAGGAGGACTACGGATAGATGTCGCCAAGCGCCTGGATACGCACATCTGGGTAGCTGGCGGCGCGTAGCGGGTCAATGACGTCGCGCGCGAGGTCGGGGACGTAACAGGCGATAAGGCTCGCCGGCGTTGACCCGGTTGGGGTGATCGTCAGAGTACCGAGAGCCGCCGGGAGAATGCACGACTCGGCGCGGGCAAGGGTCTCCTCGCCGCCAGAGTACGTCAGGCGGACGGGATCGCCGACGTTGGAGAGGGTGAGACACCGCCAGGGGTGGGCCGGTTCCTGGTGGGGTTCGCTCAGCGTCCAGCGTTCGATCGCGAAGTGTGGCCCGGCGGCGCCGACAACGAGCCGGTTACCCGTGGCGCCGGAGGGACGTTCGAGTCCAGGGTTGGGTCGGGGAAGCGTGTCGGTCCGTAGCTCAGCGAGGGTGGCCTCGATGTTTGCGTGCCATTGTTCCGGACTCAAGGGGGTGCCGTAGAGGTCAGTCGGCATTACGCTTTGACCGAGGTCGGAGGTCTGCTGGACTTCGAAGATCAACGTGTCGGGGCCGAACGCGTGAATGATGCCGCCAGGGACGTAGACGGTGTCGCCGGCTTGAATCGGATGGCGGGGCATGACGGCGTCGTAATCCTGAGCCTTGAACGCGGCGCGCAGGTCGTCGTGGGTCAGACCAGGTTTGATACCCGCGAGGATCGTGGCTCCGGGGGCCGCCCAGAGGATGTGCCACGCCTCGGTCTTGCCGTGCGGCTCATGGTGGACGCGGCGAGCCGTTTCATCATCGGCGTGGAGGTGGACGGGAAGCGCATGGGAGGCGTCGAGAAACTTGTCGAGGATGGGGAAGTGGGGGCCGCGCCAGCCTTCGCCGACAAGCTCGTCCGGGTGGGCCTCGACCAAGTCATGAAGGAGGCGGCCGGCAAAGGGACCAGATATGATCGTCGCTTGCGCGTCACGATAGTCGCTGACCTCCCAGGTTTCAGCAACGACCCCTTCGGGGACGCCGATCTTGCCGAGGCGATCGGGAATGAGGCGCTCGCCGAAGGCGTACGTCCGAACGTGAACGGTAAGCTTGATCGGGGACCAGTTCATCGGGTCAACTCCTGTTCTCCGGGATAGGGAGCCATCGGAAGGCAGGCGGCTGGTAGATGTCGCGGCATGCCAACTGGCGCCGTGGTCCTCCACAGAATCGAACGAGGTGGAACGATTGCCTGTTGACGGGGGAGCGAACGACGGGTCGCCCTGGATTGTTGCGGATCGTGCCGTAAAATGACCGACTGGATTGCTACCGATATTGTAGCGGGAGGCGGTCATGGTTCGCTCTGTGGTCCTCGGCGTGGACTCGAGTACGCAGGCGACCAAGGTGCTGGCGCTCGACGTCGAGAGCGGGGCGATTGTCGGTGAAGGGCGGGCGGCCCACAGCGGCAACGATGTTCAGCATCCGGACGAATGGTGGCATGCGCTCGGCGTGGCGGTGCGGGAGGCGGTCAGACGCGATCTCACCGTGGTCGGGATGTCGGTCGCGGCGCAGCAGCACGGATGCGTGACCCTCGATGCCACGGGCCGAATCGTGCGGCCGGCGCCCCTCTGGAACAATGTCGCTGCGGCGCCGGACGCGGAGCGGTTAAACGAGGAAGCGGATTTCGCGGCGGCGATCGGTAGCCGGCTCGTCGCGTCCTTCACGATCGCGAAACTCGCCCACCTGCGGCGGACCGCGCCGGAGGATCTGGAGCGCACGGCCATGGTGGCCCTGCCGCACGATTGGCTGAACTTCCGACTGACGGGTGAACTGGTCACAGATCGGGGTGAGGCGTCGGGCTCGGGTTGGTGGTCGCCAAGGGAGGGACGCGATCGCCGCGATCTGCTGGCCCTGGCCGTGGGTACGGAGGCGGCGGCCCGGTTGCGGTTGCCGGAGGTGCGGGGACCAGCGGACCGAGCCGGGGTGCTGACACAGGCTGCGGCGGAGGCACTCGGTCTGGAGGTTGGCATTCCGATTGGCGTGGGGAGTGGCGACAACATGGCGGCGGCACTGGGGGTCGGCGCGGCGCCGGGCGAACTCGTGATTAGCCTCGGCACGAGTGGCACCGCGTTTGTCGTCGCCGAGACCGCGACGGCAGACCCGAGCGGCGAGGTCGCGGGGTTCGCGGACGCGACGGGCCGGTTCCTACCGTTGGCGTGCATGCTCAACTGCACGAGAGTCCTCGACACGGTCGCTCATCTCTTGGGAATCGAGCGCGGCGATGCGCTCGATCGCGCCGGCGCGGTAGCGCCTGGGGCGGGCGGAATGCGTCTGGTGCCCTATCTGGCGGGGGAACGGACACCGAACTTGCCGGAGGCGACGGGAACGATAACGGGGCTGACGGGGGAGAACGCAACGCCCGAGCTTCTGCTGCGCGCGGCACTCGATGGGGTGGCGGCCGGGCTAGCTTACTGCGTCGAGGCGCTGGGCCGGGTGGGAATGACGGCGCCGGCGGTGACCCTGACGGGAGGTGGCAGCGCGCATCCCGCCTGGCGGCAGGCGATCGCCGATGCGACGGGATTGCCAGTCACGGTACGCGAAGGAGGGGAGCATGCGGCGCGGGGCGCGGCGATGCAGGCGGCCGCGGTCGTCCGTGGGGAGCGTGTCGCTGACGTCGTGGCACGGTGGCGGCCAAAGATCACGGCGGAAGTGACGGCGCGCCCGGGCACGCGGGCGGCGTTCGCGTTGGATGAGCGACGGCGCATGATCGGCCTGCGTACGACGCCGGGGTGAGAGGAGAGCGCCCCGGTGTTGGGGACAGACGAGTAGGGGGCAGTAGGTTTGGCTTGGTGGCGGTCGATCGTATGGGATCGACATGACGACGTGGTGACAGACGGCCCTCATCCTCGACGACGTCAAGGTGACCCCCAGCTGGAGCGCGGAAAAGGAAGGTGTTGACGAGGCAGGCTGGGGCGGCCTGCGCTATGAGGCGTGACGATTGGCGGTCTGGAATTAGCGCCGGGGGCGACGGGGAATGACGGATGGTTGTGCCGGGTCATCGAACGCCGCCAGGCGGTAGGTCAGATCCCGCGTTTGTTCGTAGGCGTCGCGAAAGAGGGCAAGGAGTTCCTGGTAACGGGCGTGACGGGCGGGATTGGGATCGAGCGGCGACCCGTAATCGACCCAGGCGGCGGCGGTGGAGACCGGGTCGAGTCCGCGGACGCCGACCGCGGCGAGGAGGGCGGCGCCCATGGCGGCTTGGTCAGCGGTGGCGAGGGCGTGGACCGGCAGGGCGAAGAGATCGGCCACCATTTGACGCCAGAATGGACTGCGAGCGCCACCGCCGACCATGACGATGCGCTCCGGTGCGGCGCCTCCTTCCTGAAGGATGGTGTAGGCGTCGAGGGCAGCAAGGGTCGTTCCTTCCATGACCGCGCGCGCGAGCTCGGGGGGGCCGTGGCGAGCGGTGAGACCGAGGAAGGCGCCTCGGGCCTTGGGGTCCATGTGGGGCGTTCGCTCGCCAGCCAGATAGGGGAGGAAGAGGAGACCGCGCGCGCCGAGGGGGGCGTCGGTGGCCCAGGTGGTGATCCGGTCGTAGGCGTCCGGGGCGCGGAGGTTGAAGACCTGGTCGCGTAACCAGCGCATCGCCATCCCGGCGGCCAGCGTCGCGCCCATCTGAAACCAGCCGGATTGCTCGGCGGAGGGCTCTAGCGCCGCGCAAAAGGTATGCGTCCGGCCGCGGGGGTCGGGATGGACCCCTCGGGCGGGGACGATGACTTGGGCTCCGGTGCTGATGGAGAGGAGCATCGTCGCCGGGTCGATGACGCCTGCGCCGAGCAGTCCGGTCGGCGCATCGGCGGCGCCGACGACGACCGGAATGCCCGCGGGCAGGCCCAAGGCCTCGGCGGCGAATGGGATCAACTCGCCGGCGATCGACGTCGACTCGCGCACCGGGGGAAGGCGCTCGATCTCGATATTGAGCGCGTCGAGAATCTCTGGCGACCAATCGCGCCACCGGACATCGAGGAGCAAGGTGCCGGACGCGTCGCTCGGGTCGGTCGCGATGTCACCGACGAGGCGGCGCCGCAACTCGTCCTTCGGCAGGAGGACGTGACGGGTGCGCCACCAAAGCGACGAGTGCTCTTCCTGAAGCCAGCGAATGGTGGCCGCTTGAAATCCTGTGGCGACCGGGCTGCCAGTTAAATCGATGAGGCGCTCGGCGCCGACGCGTTCAGTGATCGTGGCGACTTGGCGCCACGAGCGCTGGTCGGCCCAGATGATCGCGGGCGCCATGACGCGTGCATCGCCACCGAGGAGCACGGTACCGTGCATTTGGCCGGAGAGACCAATGGCGGAGATGGCGGTGGCGTCGCCTGCCCAGGCGAGCGCTTGCTGGGTGGCGGCGACGGTGGCCTGCCACCAATCGTCGGGGTCTTGCTCGGCGTACCCCGGCTGGGGGCGGTGGACCGGGTATTCGGCCGTGCCTGTGCCATGAACCTGGCCCGCGGCATCGACGACAAGAACCTTGACCGACGAGGTGCCGAGATCGATGCCAAGGAAGCGATCGTCCATGGGGGCTCCGAGAGTGTAGCGAACGGCAAGGAGCGATAGGTGATGAACGATCAGCTGTCGGGGTGATGAGGTTGATCGAGGTTGTTCGTTGGAAGTTCAGTGATAGCGTGACTAATGGGGGAGAGAGCCGGGTAGAGGTGACGATAGACAGCCTGGAAGATGGCGTCGTAGATGGGAAGCTGGTCCGTGATGGGATCAACTTGAGTGCGATTGTAGCGGAGAGCGGCAACAGCGGCGGAGAAGTTTGGGTAAAGCCCTGCGCCTATGCCGCCGAGAAGGGCGGCACCGAGGGCGGTGGCTTCGTCAAGATCGAGAATGCTGACCGCTTGGTTGCGGATGGTGGCCCGAATCCGCATCAGGAGGTGATTGTGCGTCACACCGCCGATGGCGCGGGCGTCGTGGAGGCTGGTGACTCCGGCGTGCGCGAGCAACGGCTCGAGAACGTTTCTGGCTTCAAAGCCGAGTCCTTCGATCACGGCGCGGAACAGGACGGCGCGTTTAACGTCGGTAGTGAGGCCGACAAACGCGCCACGCGACGAGGCGTCGACGTATGGCGGGTTGGCGAGGCGGAGATGTGGCAGGAAGCAGACGCCCTGGCTGCCAGGGGGGACCAGTTCGGCTTCGGCGATCAGCGCGGCGTACGCTTCGCCGCAGCCAATGGCCTCGCGGAACCATTCGATTGAGGCACCGAGGGTGTACTGGCCACCGAGGACGTAGTAGCGATCGGGGACGACGTGTGCGCCTTGCGAGTACCCCTGACGACCGAGAGCGGGATCTGTCAGCGGACGATCGATTGGGAGGAGGAGGGTATCGGTGGTGCCGAGTGATTCGAGCATCGTGCCTGTTTCAGTCACTCCCGCGGCGAGGGCGCCACAGAGGTGGTCATGTCCCCCGACGGCAACCGCGGCTGAGGTGGGGAGACCGGTGACGCGAGCGGCCTCGGAAGAGACCGCGCCAAGCCGGGTGCCTTCGGGGACGAGCGGAGCGAGAAGATCGGGAGCGATACTGGCGGCGTGGAGGATGTCGGTATCCCAGCGGCGGTGACGGAGGTCGAGTGCCATGGTTCGGGACGCGAGGGAGGCGCCAGTGGCGGGGATGCCGCAGAGGCGAAACGCGACATAATCAGAGACATGGAGCCAGCGGGTGGTCCGAGCCCAGGCGTCGGGTTCGTGCTCCTTGAGCCAGAGGAGCTTGCAGAGAGTGAAGATCGGTTGGAGCGAGAGGCCGGTCCGGGCGAAGAGCTGATCGGCCCCGATGTGCTCGTCAAGCCAGGCGGCCTGCGGCTGGGTACGGGTGTCGAACCAGGCGATCATGTCGGTGGTCGGCATGCCGGCCGCGTCTAGGGGGACGCCGGCCTCGGCCATGCTGGCAACGGCGACACCGGCGATCGCTTGGGGATCGGGGAGGCGTTCCAAGGCAGCGCGGAGAACATGGACGACTTGTCCCCAGATTTCTTCCGCCTCGTAGAATGCCCAGCCAGGACGGGGATAGTGGGTGATGGTGGGAACGGTTGCGCGGGAGACGGCGGTGCCGTCGGCCTCGTAGAGGACGGCCTTGACGTTGGTCGTGCCGACGTCCAGGCCAAGGAGGAGGGGCGTCATGCCTGGCGGTGGGCGGCGGGTAGCGGGCGATCGGATAGCGGGTCGAGCTGACGCTTTGGTCTCGAGCACATAGTGCGGTTGCTCCGTGTCCGCTGAGATAGGGGATTCCGTGCCGCCTGACAGGTGGTGGCTACCCCTTGACGGCGCCGAGGGAGAGACCGCGAATGATGTAGCGTTGGGCGAGCAACGCCATGATCAGCGGCGGAACGAGGGCCAGCGTCACCCGCGTTCCGATGAACTGGTAATCGATGCCGCGGGTGCCCTCGGCGCCTGCGATGATGACGGGGATGGGAACGGCTTTCTGCTGGGTGATGGTCGCGGCGAAGATGTATTCGTTCCAGGTGAATGCCATGGCGATGATCCAGGCGACCACGAGACCGGGCGCCACCAGTGGCAGGGCAATGCGCAAGAAAATTTCGAGCCGACTGGCGCCATCGACCTGCGCCGCCTCTTCCAGCTCGATCGGCAACTCCCGGAACATTTGACTGAGGATGATAACCGGGAATGGCAGATTGAACGTCGCGTTGAGCAGGACCAATGACCAAACCGAGTCCAGCATATGAAACTGGCGAGCCAGCAGAGAATAGGGAGTGACGAAAATGACGGGTGGGAGGACGCGCTGAGACAAGAACCAGGTGGTCAGACTCCCATTGGTCGGCCGTTGGAAGCGGAACCGGGCCAAAGCGTAAGCCGCGAGGGTGCCAAGGACGAGGGCCAGGGTCGCTGCGCCGATGGAGATGATGGCGCTGTTCTTGATCGCTTGTTGAAATTCCCGCAAGCCCAAGACGCCGCGCCAGAACCTAAGCGTCGGATTGAACTGCAGGAACGGAATCCACGACGCCCCGTACGTGTCGCCGGGGTTCTTGATCGAGTTGACGAAGGCCCAATAGATGGGAAAGAGTGCCCAGCTGAGAACGAGCACCAGCACGAGCACAATCACAATGTCGCCGACGATCTTCCCCGTGCGCCTTCGGGTCGCCACCCACGACGTGGTTGCCACAAGATTACCTCGCCGGCTCGTAAATGTTACGAATCCTGCCCCAGAGCAGGGACACGAGCAGCATGACGATGAAGAGCAACAGGAACCCCTGGGCGGCGGCGCCGCCGTAATTAAAGAACCTGCGCGCCGTTCGAAAGATATAGAAGCTGTAGAGCTCCGTGGCCCGACCGGGTCCGCCCTGGGTCATTGAAACGACCACGTCGACGACCTTAAACGCGTCGATCGAGCGAAGCAACAGGATCAGCCAGAGGATTGGGGCCATCATCGGAAGGGTGATCGAGCGCAGAATCTGGAGCCATGACGCTCCGTCCACTTCGGCGGCTTCAAGGACGTCTTGCGGCAGTCCCTGGAGACCGGCGAGGGCGACGAGAAAGACGAAGGGCGTCCACTGCCAGATGTCGATGAGAATAATCGCCACCCGTGCCCAGGAGCCGTTTGAGAGCCACGGTTTGGGACCGACACCGAGGGTCACCAGCAGCTCGTTCATGGGGCCGCCGAGCTCGTAGAAGATGGTCAACCCTAAGAAACCGAGCGCGACCGGAGAGGCGAAGAGGGGCAGGGTCATGATGGTGCGCAGGATGCCGAGACCACGCATCCGCCGGTTGAAGAGGAGGGCAAGCGCGAACCCGAGGACCATCTCAATCGCGACGACGACCGCGACATAGACGAGGGTAAAGGTGAGATCGGCGCGCAAGGCGTCGTCATGAAATAGCCGCCGGAAGTTGCCGAGACCGATAAAGTGGTTGAGTTTCCCGCTGCTCTTGAAGCTGTACAGACTCGTGCGGAGTGCGTACAGCAAGGGAAAGAGTGTGAAGAGCGCTATCCAGACAACGGCCGGGCCAATGAAGACAAACTTGGACCAGTCTCGCCGCAGTGACCGATCAGCGGGACGAACGCGTTCGCTTGTGGATGTCAGCGCTTGTTCGCGCATGCGTCCGAACTCCAGAGGAGCGGAGAGAACTGAACGGCGTGGATCGGAGGGAAGCGCGCTGGACTCGGTCTCATAATCCGAGCCCAGCGCCGCGTCAAGCGAGTCTCAGCGTTAGCTAGAGACCCAGGGAGTTCTTGTACGACTTGAGCTGGTCCTCCCGGCCCAAACGCTCGGTGATATCCTCGAAATCCGTCGCCGTCGCTTTCAGCGCGTCTTCGGGCGACTTCGCGCCAGTCACTGCTTCTGACAGGTGGGTATCGAGAGCCAGCCAATACTCGAAGGTGCCGGGAATGCGCAGATACGGAAACTGCAGCTTGTTGCCGTAGTTCTCGAAGTAGGCGGCGGTATAGTCTTTCGCGTCCTGCTCATCCCAACCGGCCTTGATGTATTCCTGGATGTCCCCTGTCCCGTTCGGCGGCGGAAACTGGAAGGTGGCGCCAGGATCGACGCCATCGAAGCCGCGGGCGGCGTCGGTCTTCAATTTGGCCGTCGTTGCCAACAGCGCCATTAAGTAATACGTCGCCTCTGGGGATTTCGCGAACTTCGATAGCACGGGCGCCCAGGAACCGCCGGTTGTGTTGCCGACAAGGTTCGGTGCCTCGGTAGTGACCGCGGCGCCGCTCGCGACGTTGTAGTACTCGGTTGTGCCAGGAATAGGAGCAGAGGCGGTCTTGCCCTTGACGAGCGACTTGCCGCCCCGGTCCACCGTCTCCTGAGCAAGCGCGCCGAGATCGCCCCAGGTGAAAGTCAGTGCCGCCTTGCCCTGAAGGAAGTAGTTCCAGCTCTCGCCGAGAGCCCACCCGAACATCGCCTCTGGGCCGTGTTTCGACAGCTCGACAAGGGCGTTGATCGCTTTGACGTGGCCCGGGCTGGTGATCAGCGGTTTCATCTCTTCCGCGTCAAACCAGTAGAGCTTAGTGTTTTCGGGGCCAATGACATAGGGGGCGGAGAAGGACATGAAGTGGAACATGGCCTGCCCGCCCACCTTGAGGTGCATGGTGACGCCGGAGTCGGGCTTGCCGTCGCCGTCGAGATCCTTCCCGTTAAAGTACTTGGCGACGGCGATGGTTTGATCCCAGGTTTGTGGTGGAACGGGTAGGTCGTAGCCCGCCTCCGCCTTGAATGCCGCTTGGTGCGTCGGGTCGGTTAAGAGGTCACGCCGGTAGTACAGAACTTGGCCGTCATGGTCGTATGCTGTTTGATACAGGGTGCCGCCGTACTCCATCAAGGCACGAGGGCCCGGCAGGATCGCGTCGAGATCCCACGAGGGATACTTTGTGTCCTTGCGGTAGTCTTCGAGCGGGGCGACGAACTCACCTTCGACCAGCGCGCCTAACCACCAAGCGCCGATGATCGAAGCATCGTACGCCCCAGTTTCGTTGGATACGTCCTCAAGCAATTTCGGAAGGACGTCGTTCAGCGGGGCAAGAACGATCTCAAGCTTCGCTCCGGTCGCTTTCTCGAACTCGTCCCTCGCCTCGAACAAGGGCACCTGAATGCTTTCGTTCGGGCACAGGAAGGTCACCTTCTGGCCCTGGAACAAACAGCTGTCACCAGCGCAGGGCGAGGCAACCGCCGGCGCGGCAGCGTCGGCGGGAATTGGAGTGGGGCTGGGTACCTTCGTCGCGTCCTGGGCGGCGGCACCCTGCAGGAACAGGCCGATCGCCGTTGATGAGACGCCGAGGGCGGCGGCGCGGCGGATGAACTCGCGGCGATCGACGCGGCCGGTGTAGAGCGCCCGAGCCAGCTCGTGAACTCCTCGGTCTGCCATCAGTGTGACTCCTCCTCGATTCGTTGCCGGCATCATCGCCGGCGATCCCTAGCAACCGCACTCCGGCTGCTTGGAAGGACTGGAGCGTTGCTCCCAAGATAGAAGGATGCGTAGCCGGGACTGGGACCGTAGGGAGAGTACCGGCCGCGCGAAATAGAAAAACCGCCTTTCTGGTGCCAGATGGTCTGGCAGCGGAGCGTAACCGCGGGCGCCGTCCGCCGCGAGCTAGACGCCGGCGAGGGCGTCACCATGGATGATCTCGCGAAGCTGACGAGCGACGGCGCGTGGATCGTCAGCCTGCCAGACGTTGCGGCCATAGGCAACCCCCTTGGCGCCCGCGTCGATCGCACCGCGCGTCGCTTCGAGGAGTGGCTCGGGCGTGTCGGTTTTCGCGCCGCCGAGGACGAGCACCGGGGCGGGGCAGCCGGCGATGACCTGGGCCATCGTTTCCCGATCGCCTGTCCACTCCGTCTTGATCGCGTCGGCGCCCAGCTCGGCGGCGGTGCGGCAAGCGTAGGCGAGCAGCTCGGGGTCCTTACGCTCGGTGACGCGGGAGCCCCAGAGGACGGCCTCGACGATGAGCGGGAGGCCGACGTGGTGCGCATCTTCGGCCGCGGCGGCAATGGCCCGGACGTTATCAGCGAACATGGCTCCATCGCTAACACCCATCACGAGGAACATGATGAAGGCGTCGGCGCCGAGCTCGGCGGCGTGCTTGGGGGAGCAGAGGACACGGTATTGCTCGCCCTGGTCCAAGGCAGCGAGACGGGGGTCGTTGATGATCCAGTCGGCGCGGAGGACGGGAGAGGGTGCGCCGCGGAAGCCGAACAGGTGACCCGTCTTGGCGAGGAGGCCAGGTCCGACGAGGACTGCGTCCGGCTCACAGGCGATGACGCGCTCGACCGTCGCGATCGCGTCCTCGGCCCCAGCGGGGACGCCGATAGTGACACCGTGGTCGATGGCGGCGATGAAGCACCGGCCACTGGTGCGGTCGAAGAGTCGGCCAAGTTTGAGACTGGCTCCGCTCACGGATGAGGATCCTCCGTCTGTTTTGGGTCGCGTGGGCCGATCCTCGCTCCGAGCGGGGAGGCGGCCCGGCTAGACGTATGTCCGCATCGAGCAACGACGGCGGGATCATAGGGGCGGCGCGGCAAGGCGTCAATAGCGGAGAGCGTGCTCTACGCTCGACATTCGGCCGAACGCTGTCGGATGATGTACGGAGACGGGGGCGGCTAACGGGTCAATTTCGCGTGACCTGTTCGCCCGCCATAGCGCCGGTCATGATCGCGACCGCGTCCGACATGGTGAAATTGCGGGGCTCGACGACGGCGACCCGTCGCCCGAGGCGCTGGATGTGGACGCGGTCAGCCACCTCGAAGACCTGGGGCATGTTGTGACTGATCAGAATAACGGGGAGACCACGCTCGCGCACCTGGCGGATGAGATCGAGCACCATGTGTGATTCCTTGACCCCGAGCGCCGCGGTCGGCTCATCCATGATCACAACGTGCCGGGCAAAGGCGGCGCTCCGCGCGACCGCGACACCCTGGCGCTGCCCACCTGAGAGGGTTTCGACCGTCTGCCGCATCGATCTGATGCCGATCTTCAGATCGCGCATGTGAGCGCTCGCTTCGCTCCGCATTCGTCGTTTGTCGAGCATGCGGAAGACGGACCCAAGAACGCCCGGGCGGCGGATTTCGCGGCCGAGGAAGAGATTGTCGGCGATGTCGAGGGCGGGGGCCACGGCAAGGTCCTGATAGACGGTTTCGATGCCCTGCCGGCGGGCATCGAGCGGGGTGCGGAATCGCACCACCTGGCCGTCCAGCAGAATTTCCCCCTCGTCCGGGATGAGCGCGCCGGATAATGCCTTGATGAGGGTCGATTTGCCGGCGCCGTTGTCACCAATGACGCCGAGGATCTCACCGGGGTAGAGCTCGAAGTCCGCTCCATCAAGTGCCGTGACGGGACCATAGCGCTTGACGAGGCCGCGAGCCTGTAGAACGGGGGTCGGGGTCGTGGATGGGTCGGTCATGATTGTCTGCGACGCGCGAGCTGATCGACGGTGACGGCGAGGATGACGAGCACACCCGTGACCAGCACCTGATAGACCGATGCGACACCGATCAGCTGCAAGCCGTTGCGGAAGACACCAACGATGAGCACGCCAACGAGCGTGCCGAGGATCGTTCCCCGTCCGCCGAAGAGGCTGGTGCCGCCGAGCACCACCGCGGTGATGCTGGCGAGGTTGTCGGTCTGCCCGGCATTGGGATCGCCGACGCCGGTGCGGGCGACAGACAGCAACGCGGCGATACCGTAGAAGACGCCCGCGGTCGTGTAGACGATGACCAACAGTCGCTGGGTATTGATGCCGGAGAGCCGGGCCGCCTCCGGATTGTTGCCCAGAGCATAGAGGTGGCGACCGGTCGCGGTCTGCCGGAGGACGAACCAGGTCAAAAGGAAGAGCACGAACATCAGCACCATGCCGTAGGTTATGGCCGTGCCCTGAACGCGGAACGTGCTATCCAAAAAGGTCTGTTGGGTAGGGACATTGGCGACCGTTTGGTCATGGGCATAGATGTGGGTGATGGCAAACGCGATATTGAGTGTGCCGAGGGTGACGATAAATGGCGGCAGCCGAATCCTGGTAATGAGAAGACCGTTGATCGCGCCGAAGACGGCGCAGATCACCAGGCCGAGTCCGATTGCGACGATGGGTTGGACCCCGTTGTTGACCGCCTGGCGGGTCATGACGATCGCTCCAAGCGCCATGACCGCGCCACAGGAGAGATCGATCCCGGCGGAAAGGATGACCAGGGTTTGGCCGATTGCCAGCACCCCAACAACCATCGATTGCTGAACGACGAGAGAGAGATTCGGACCGGTGAGAAACCGATCCGAACGAAAGGCGAAGTAGGCCCCCGCCAGCAGCAGGGCGATAAATGGCCCGACACTGGACAAGGCGGCGGCGGACGAGACCAGCGAACGGGTGCTGGCACGGCCACTCGAGGCGGGCTGCTCAACCGTCGACGCAGTGCCCATCAGAACCTCGTGGCGACGGCGGACCGGGGTGGGCGAGACGCCCGTTCCCGGTCCGCGCGGTCTGTTCGCGTGAGGCGATTAGCCCCAGCAGTTGGCGAGACCGAAGGCGGTGTCCTTCGACTCGATGCCGGACTGCGGCTTGTCGGTGATCAACGTGACGCCGGTGTCGGTGTAGCCCGAGGGCTTCTCACCGGTTTTGGCGAACTTGACGACCGCTTCGACGCCGAGCTGCGCCATTTTCAACGGATATTGCTGCGAGGTAGCAGCGATTTGGCCGGCTTTGACGGCCTTGACGCCGGTGCAGCCGCCGTCAACGGAGACGATCAGGGCGTCCTTTTCCTTGCCGGCGGCTTTGAGCGCGTTGAAGGCGCCGCGGGCCGCTGGCTCGTTGATGGTGTAGACGAGGTTGATATCAGGCTCTTTCTGAAGGCAGTTCTCCATCGCGGTCTGGCTTTTTGCTTGATCACCGTCGGCATCCTGACTGCAGACGACCCGCGCGTCGCTGGCGAACTCGCTGAGGCTTGCGACCGGGGTGGCGCCACCCGCGCTCTCCGGACCGTAGCCCGCGAGGAACCCATTGTGACGCAGGGTGCTAACGGAAACGCCGGTCGATCCGTCGATCGTGGCGATTTTGACTGGTTTGTCGGCCTCGACCGACTTCGCGTATTGGCCGATGAGGACACCAGCTTTGAAGTTGTCGGTGGCAAAGAGGGCGTCGGTCGCATCCTGGGGCTCGGTCGGCGTATCGAGGGCGATGACGAGGACCCCCGCGTCACGGGCCTTCTTGATCGCCGGGACGATGGCTTTGGTGTCGCCAGGGGTTATGAGGATGCCCTTGGCGCCGGCGGTGACCATGTTCTCGATGGCAGTGACCTGGCTGGCATTGTCGTTGTCGAACTGGCCGGAGGCGGTGAGCAGCTTGACATTGGCCTCGGTGGCCGCTTTTTGCGCTCCCTCTTTCATCTTGACAAAGAAGGGGTTCGTTTCTGTCTTCGTGATGAGGCCGACGATCGCCTGGTCTTGCGCCGCCGCCGGCCGCGGCGCGGCCGCGAGCAGCGGAGCGAAGGCGGCGGCCAGCAGGACAATCGCCACGAAGGCCCGAAGGAAGCGGACATGCTGAAGATCACGACGCGACACGAAGGGACCGTCCATGCTGTTCCCCTTTCTCTCACGCACGATGGTCCGAGACCAACGTGGCACCGTTGTGCGAACCGCCGGAGTATAGCGTCCGCATGGCGGTGGTCAATGCTATGTCCTACTAACCGCGTTGTCGGCGACACGCCATGAGCTCGACGCGTCGCCTGATGACCATGAGTTCCGTCCCGGGGAGGTCGGGAACGGCCAAACGCGGTCACTGGCCAGGCGGGAGTGGCGGGAGCGCGAACGCTAGCCGCCGACAGCGAGGACCCAACCGAGACCAACGAGTGCGGTGCTGATCGCGACGCAGGGGAAGCAGGCCAGCACGCCGAGGTGGGGCCGGTTCACGTAGAGGACGGCATCAAGGGCGACGAGGGTTACGGCGACGAAGGAGGCTATCACGACTGGGCCGGGTCGGGAGGCGAAGCTGAGGGCAAGGACGACGGCGAGCGCCGGGGCGGAAAGCGTGGCGGCCCAGCAGGCGAGGAGGGCGCGAGTTTCGCCGAGAACGCTCGCGAGGTTGTGGACGCCGGCGGCGCGGTCGCCGGCGGTGTCGGGGAGGGCCTGAGCGAGGTGAACGCCGACGACGGCGAGACCGCCTAGGGGATAGAGGAGGAGTAATCGCGGATCGAAACTCGCGAGGGCCGTTTTGACCCAGAGGGGAAGCAGCGGGAGGGCAATCAGATAGGGAAGCCAGGAGAGGAGGGAGCGTTTGAACCAGAGATCGTACGCGAGGCCGACACTGGTCCCGAGCAGGCAGAGGAGGAGAGCGAGGGGACCAAAACTGAGGCCAACGACGATCATCACGACCAGGCCGGCGGCCGCCAGCGCCAGCGCGGCGGGAACGGGGATATCACCCGCGGCGACGGGCTTCCAGGGCTTTGTCTCGGCGTCGAGCTCGGCATCGATGACCTCGTTGACCGCGCCAATGGCGATCTGACCTCCGAGCATCGTGAGTAGGAGCCGAGCGAGCTGGGCAATTGGTGGGATGCTACCCACGACAAGGACGGCGAAGGCAGCTGTCGTCGCCAGGACGAGGAGGACCGGGACCGCATGCGGAAGGAGGAGGTAGGCACGAATTAGACGGAGCAGGCGCCGGCGCCGAGCCGCAGGGGTGACGGAGACCGGCTTGATTGTGGGAGTGAGGGACGTTGAGCGTGATGGTTGGGGACGAATGGGCGACATGCAACGAGGATGGTGGGATCATCGGAGGCTGTCAAGCCAAGGGGAACGCCGACATGGAATGGAATTAGCACTCTCGCCACGAGAGTGCTAAAATAGGCGTCGCGATGAGCGTCGCCTACGATCGAGGTGGGCGACCGGTAACGCAGATGCCAACAGGAGACGAGAGTGATGAGTAGCACGCGTTGGGATCCGCTAAACGATCTCGTGAGTTTGCGTGAGGCGATGAACAACCTGCTTGAAGAGAGCTTCGTGCGACCGCGGCAGGGGACGACGCAGGGCCCGGCGGGACTCGCGCTCGACGTGCGGGAGACGCCGGAGGCATTCGTCGTGACGGCGTCGGTCCCTGGTGTCGGCGTTGATGATGTCGATATCACCGTTCTGGGCGATACGCTCCGGATTCGTGGCGAGCGCCGCGGCGAGCAGTCTGGGGAGGAGCAGAACGGGCATTGGCTGGTTCGCGAGCGCCGCTTCGGCGTGTTCGAGCGGACGGTGGCGCTGCCGACGGTGGTGAAGGCCGACGCCGCGGAGGCGGACTTCACGGACGGGGTGTTGACGGTGACGTTGCCGAAGGCGGATGAAGCGAAGCCTCGCAGCATCCCGGTACGTGGCGCCGGCGCCGTCCAGGCGGCGACGAAGCCACAGGAGATCGAGGTGACGAGCGGCGGGGACGCGTCCTCGTAGCGCGCGGCTGATGCCATGTTCGTCACCACCCGATGGATGGCTAGGAGGAACGGGGCGGCATAATAGCCGCCCCGTTCACGTCTTGTGTCCGTCAGGCTTGATCGGATCGGCGCGAGGATCAGGGTATCGGAGCGTCGGTAGGCTCGGCGGCAGGTGGTGCCAAAGGAGACCCCGGGGAATGGACTGCCTCGGCGGCAGATGGTTGGTGACGCATCCGAGCGGCGGCGTGCACAGCACGGGCGCCCGCGCGTTTGAGGAGCTCGGCGACGACGGCGCCACGGCCGGGAGCGGTGACGACGATGAGTGCGGTGGAGAGGCCGTCACCGATTGGAGGAAGGTCAAGGCCCGCTCTGCAAAGTTGTCCGGCGAGATCGCCGCGATTTTCGTCGAAGACTCGCGCGTGGGGACCAAAGCCAGCGCGATGGGTCGCGGCGAGCGCAGCGCTCAAATCCTCTCGGGTGAAGACGCCAACGACGGTGTCGGGGATCGCGCCAGGACCAAATCGCGGCTCATCCACCCCAGCTGCGCCCTCCGTGATGTTTGCTAATTAGCTGAGTGGCAGGTTACCAGCATTGCCACCACGCTTGCGGCGCTTAGCCGCGGGAGCGTTCACCGCGGTGGGAGCAGGATCGGGATCTTCGATCTCGACCACCTCGCGGCGCAGCGTATCTCGCACAGGCACCGACTCCGTCACTTGGCGGCGGGTAACACGAATTTCCTCTCGCAGCATGAGACGCTTTTCGGTGACGAGTACCTCTTCGACGACGGGAATGACGAGCGTGTCGCCCTCCTGGCGGGGCGCGGGCACCGCGTCGACCTGACGATTAACAGCGACCCGATCAACCGCGATGTCGTCACGGGTGACGTCGACAAGGGCTTCGTAGGGTACGGTCTCGACACGCTTGTGAATCCGGACCTCGCCGAGCTCAATCGGTTGTTTTGTCGGGACGAGGATCTCTTCCCGAACCGGAATGACGAGATGATCCCCGATGGTTTCGAGCTCCGTGCCACCGGCGGTCGTGATCCCCGCCCGTGCGGTGAGCGTGGCGCGAGCCGAGGCGAGGCGAACCTCGCGAGGCGTTGTCGACGACGTCTCGAGCAGTGATACAGGAATCTCAATCCGATCCCCGGCCGTCGTGCGCACAATGAGCAGCCTCATGTCGCCGGTCGTCGGATTGGTAACAACTTGTTCGACGGTCCCGACTTCGCCGTCGGTGGCAACAACCGTTGCCCCGACCTCTACCGGCTCCATCATTTCACACTCGCTTTCCCGCGCCATCGCGCATCCATGGTCGCTCCGGAACGGTTGTCCGGACTGGAGGGTCCGTTGCAAACGCCGTACCAGGGGATTGGAACACGGTTAAGGCGCCGATCTTAGATGAGTTTCGCGGCTCAATGGCTCGATGCGCCTATCACGCGCGACGCGCGCTCGTTCGCTGACACGTCATTGTAATGGCTCTCGGTGGCTTGGGTGATATCTCACAACGAGGCGCGGCAGCCATCCGAAACGGCCGGGGCTGGCAGCGGGCGATGGCGACGTCGTTCAGAAAAGGGGACGTCTCCCATGCTGCCCGCGGGGTATGCGGCGTGGGCCAGGCAAAGCGCGCCGTCCTACCAGAATCTGGAGAGGATTTCGAGGTCTCGGGTCGGCAAAGAGATGGGAACGAACCGGGCGGCCGCCCGGTTCGGGCTGGAGAGGTGAAAGCGACGGTAATCGCTTTTGCGGCGGGGCGATGGAGCCGGTCGAGGTGGACGGTGATCGTTGGGGATTGCGATGAGACACGGAGCGAGCGGACCGAGCAGTTGTAGTTTACACACTGCGCGGGCGCGCCTATACTAGATGGACGATTCGGAGCTGGAGGCAGCCGCCTCCGGCTCTTCTCCATATTTGGGCATCTGGGACCGGGCGGGGGAGTTTCGGCCCGGGGAACGAGGTGCGGGCACCCTCTGGCGTGGGGTCACGCGATGCTGATGCGAGGCTATGAGCATTGGCATTGGGCCAGCGGCCGCGAGACCCAAGAAAGGACAGAATCATGGGAGGCGATAGGATTGTTCGCTTGACCGCGGAGGGCAAGACCAGGCTCGAGGAGGAGCTGACGAGTTTGCAAACCCAGCGGCAGCCGGATTTGGCCGCCCGAATCCAGGAGGCAACCGAACACGGTGATGTCTCCGACAACGGGGAGTACGAAGACCTGAAGGAGGAGTGGGTGATGGTTGAGGTCCGTATCCGGGACCTTGAGCACACCCTGGAGCATGCCCAGCTCATTCAGCGTGACCCGGAGGATGACGCCGTTGGACTCGGCTCGCGAGTGACACTGCGAAGTGACGATGGCGATGAGGAGAGCTGGATCGTGGTCAGCCCCGAGGAGGCTAATACGCTGGACGGGACAATTTCGACCGAATCGCCAGTGGGCCGGGCGCTTTTGGGTTGCCGGGCCGGCGATTCCCCACATGTGACGACTCCCGGCGGGACGATGGTCTATACCGTCGTTAAGGTGGCGTGAGAGGGCACAGCTTCGTCCTCAACGGGGTGGCGACACGGGGTGATAGACACGGGGCGCGGGTGTGCGCGGACGGGCAGTGCCCATCGTGGCGTAGCCCTGATAAGGGCTGTCGATGAATCTTTCGGAGCTTCAAGAGCTGCGGCGGGCGAAGGTGGACGGGCTGCGCGCTGGCGGCGCTGAGCCGTATCCGCCGCGCACGCAACGCACGCACACCGTCAGCGATGCGCTCGCGTGGTTTGCGGCGGTCGAGGCGGATCTGGGAGAGCACGACGACGACACCACGTTGATCACGCTCGCTGGGCGAATCGTGAGCCGGCGGCACCAGGGCAAGACGGTCTTCGCCCATCTGCGCGATGGCACTGGCGATCTGCAGTTGTACCTACGACGCGACGTTCTGGGCGACGAGCTGTTTGAGCGGTTCTTGAAGCTCTTTGATCTGGGCGACTTCGTCGAGGCCACGGGGACACTCTTTCGGACGCGGATGGGCGAGGTATCGCTGCGGGTGACGTCGGTCACGATGCTCGCCAAGGCGCTCAACGCGCCGCCTGAGAAATGGCACGGATTGACCGATACGGAAACACGGTATCGTCAGCGTTACGTGGATTTGCTCGCGAATGCCGAGGTCCGTCGCGTGTTCACGCTACGATCCCGGACCATCGCGGCGCTGCGGCATTTCCTCGATAGCCGGGAGTATCTGGAGGTTGAGACACCGACGCTGCAACCCCTCTACGGCGGGGCGGCGGCGCGGCCCTTTACGACGTACCACAATGCCCTCGATCAGACTTTCTACTTGAGAATTGCCGATGAGCTTTATTTGAAGCGGCTGCTTGTCGGAGGGTTTGAGCGAGTCTACGAGATCACGAAGGATTTTCGGAACGAAGGAATCGACCGTAACCATTCGCCCGAGTTCACCATGCTGGAGTTCTATGAGGCGTATGGCGACTACCTGACGATGATGGAGACCGTCGAGGCGATGGTGGCTCACGTCGCGACCACGGTGCTGGGCGAGGCGCGTCTTCGGTTCCAGGGACAGGAGATCGACCTGACGCCGCCCTGGCGGCGCTGGACGCTGCGGGACACGATTCGCGAGGCGTCGGGCGTCGACTACGTTGCTCACCCCGACCAGCCGGGTCTCCTGGCGGCGGCGCGGGCCGCGGGGGCGGATGTTGCGAGTGATACCGTTTGGCCGCGGATCGTCGACGAGTTGCTCAAGCAGTGCGTCCGGCCAAACCTGATCCAACCAACGTTCCTGATCGACTACCCCGTCGCATTGTCGCCACTCGCAAAGCGAAAGCTCGATGATCCGACCCATGTCGAGCGTTTTCAACCGTATATCGGTGGTGGCGAGATTGGCAACGCGTTTACCGAATTGAACGATCCGCTCGACCAACTGGAGCGGTTCGAGGCGCAGCAGCGTGACCGCGCCGCGGGCGACGAGGACGCGATGCCGATCGATTGGGACTACGTCAACGCGTTGATGTACGGGATGCCACCGACTGGGGGCGTTGGTATCGGGGTGGACCGGTTGGTGATGTTGCTGACGGACCAACCGAGCATTCGGGACGTCGTCTTGTTCCCCGCGATGCGGAATCAGCCGGGCAGCGATGGTGCGTTGGAAGGAAGCGAGCCCGATACCGCGGCGAGTTGAGGCAGCCACTTTCTTCGGATGGGCGGTATCATCGGGAGAGAGCGTACGACGCGAAAGCAGCCAGGTATCGGCAGGGACCGGCGAGAGGATGGGGATCGCGCGATGTTACATGAGATGACGAATCGTCTTCGCGAGCGGAGCGGGATCTATGGGCTTGGTTTCAAGCAGGCGTCTGTGGTTGGCCTGCTGCTTCCCATCGCGTTTGTCATTCTGATCGGGGGACTCGGCGCGTTGTTGATCTGGCTCAACTGAGCGGTCGCGACCTCGAGCGGTGGGAGAATGCTGGGTCGGCGCTCCGCTGACGAGCCGGAACGGATGCCATGGGAAGACGGCCCGGCAGGTTTAGATGAGATCAGCGAAGAGGGGCGAGACATCGATCTCCAAGCCGGGCAAAACGGCGGAACGGGCGTGCGAGGGATCGTGAGGGACGAGGACGTACCCGTCGTCGCGGAGCGCAAAGATGGCGAGCGTTTCACGCTCTGGGTCCACCAGCCAATACTCCCGCACCCCAGCTTCGGCATAGAGCCGGTATTTGACCTGCTCGTCGTACGTCCGATTCGACGGGGAGAGTACTTCGACAATCAAATCCGGCGCACCGTCGATTAGAGCGGGATTGGCGAGTATGCCGCTTCGCTCGGGGCTGACGTAGACGATGTCCGGCTCGACGATTCTGACTTCGGCGAGCCGGACGTCGACCGGTGCGGTGAAGACGTGTTTGCCGATCTGGCGGTCGAGGACGAAGCTGCGGATGAGGAGGAATAGCCGGGCAACAATCTCGGCGTGAATGATTGAGGGGGCAGGCGACGCGACCGGTTCTCCGTCGATGATTTCGTAGCGGTTGCCGTCCTGTGGCATCTGTTTGAGGTCTTCGTAGGTCATTCCACGAACGGTCAATGACATGGGGTCTCCTCGACGGGCTCGTCGGCCGAGGTCGACTGCGGTCTCCGCCATAACCTCGGTGGGGTGAAACTTAGCGATCGGGCATCGCCTCTTGGATGAGACCGGGCACGGCGGAGGGGCGATCGGCGACCCGCACGCCGGCTGCTTCAAGGGCGGCGACTTTCTCGGCGGCGGTGCCCGTTCCCCCCGATATGATCGCCCCGGCATGACCCATCCGCTTGCCTGGTGGTGCGGTGCGCCCGGCGATGAATCCGACGACCGGCTTCGTGACGTGCTCCTGGATGTAGCGGGCGGCGTCTTCCTCGTCGCTGCCACCGATCTCCCCGATGAGGACGATAGCCTCGGTGGCCGGGTCTGCCTGAAAGAGGGCGAGCGCGTCGACGAATGAGGTGCCGATAATAGGATCGCCGCCGATGCCGACAGCCGTTGTCTGACCAAGACCGGCGCGGGTCAAGGCGTCGACGACCTCATAGGTTAGCGTGCCCGACCGAGAAACGAGACCAATTGGGCCAGGAATATGGATAAATCCCGGCATGATGCCCACCTTTGCCTGACCCGGGGTAATCAGACCGGGGCAATTCGGGCCGAGGAGGCGGGCGCCTTTGAGACGGACGTAGGCGAAAACGGGCGCCATATCGGCGACGGCGATACCCTCGGTGATACAAACGACAAAGGGGATGCCAGCGTCGACCGCCTCATAGATCGCATCGGGCGCGAAGCGAGCCGGCACATAGATGATCGAGACGTTGACGCCGGTAGCGGCGACCGCGTCGGCTACAGTGTCGTAGACGGGCACCCCGGCGACGGTTTTACCGCTCCCGCCTGGGGTGACGCCGGCGGAGACCTTCGTTCCATATTCAACCATCTGGTGGGTATGGAACGATCCTTCACGTCCGGTGATGCCCTGGACGAGCAGCCGGGTTGCTGAGTCGACGAGGATACTCACGGTGCGCTCCTTAGGAGTCGAGGAATCGTGGAGTCGAGAAGCCGACTGATGTTCAATGTGCGCCAGTATAGGTATCGAAGGAATCTGCCCCACACAATCGGTTACCCCTGCATCGACACGCCTCGGCGCCGCGACGTGTTAGGCGGCTCGGGCGGCGCGAACGACTTGAGAGGCCGCCTCGTCCATGGTGTCGACCGCGGTCATGCCGGCCTCGGCCAACTGGCGGCGTCCCTCTTCGGCATTCGTGCCAGCGAGGCGAACGACGATCGGAACCTTGACCGCGACGGTGCCGAGTGCCTCGGTGATTCCCTGAGCGACGACATCGCCGCGGGTAATGCCGCCGAAGATATTAATGAGGATGGCGCGGACGTTTGGATCGGCGGTGACGAGGCGAAACGCTTCGGCCACCTGGTCGGCGCTCGCACCGCCGCCGACGTCAAGGAAATTGGCGGGCTCGCCGCCGTGGATTTTGACGGCGTCCATCGTTGCCATTGCCAGACCGGCGCCATTGACGATGCAGCCAATCGTGCCGTCGAGTTTGACAAAGGAGATGCCTGAGCGGCGGGCCTCGAGCTCGGTCGCGTTTTCCTCATCTGGATCACGCAGGGCTTCGATGTCTGGATGCCGGGCGAGCGCGTTATCGTCGAAGCTCATCTTGCTGTCGAGCGCGAGCCACTCTCCCGCCACAGTCAGGATGAGCGGGTTAATTTCGGCGAGAGTCGCGTCTTCCGCCACGTAAGCATCGTAGAGTTTTTGGACAATCGCGGCGAAGCCAGGGATTTTCTCGGCGGGAATCCCGAGCGCAAAGCCGACTGATCGCGCCTGATAGGCATGGAGACCGAGAAAAGGATCGGCCAACGCTCGAATGATGCGCTCCGGGCGCTCGCGGGCAACTTCCTCAATGTCAACGCCTCCTTCGGCGCTCGCCATCAGGACGTTGCGTCGCTGCGGCCGATCGAGGACGACACCGAGATAGAATTCCTGGGCGATGTCGACGCCCGGCACCACCAAGATTTTGCGGACGGTGTGACCGCGAATGTCGAGACCGAGAATCGCTTCGGCGGCCGCTTGAGCTTCCTGGGGCGAACCCGCGAGCTTAATGCCGCCGGCCTTGCCACGACCGCCGGTATGGACTTGAGCTTTGATCGCGACCGGTCCGGCGAACTCCGACGCGATCGCGACGGCATCCCCGGCGCTGCTCGCGACTCGACCCGCGTTGACTGGGATGCCATGGCGGGCGAGCACGTCCGCCGCTTGAAACTCATGGACGTTCATCGTGCCCCCATGTAGCCCTGTGCGTGGAACGGCGCTCGTCGCGACGCCGCGGCAGGTGGCGGCTGGCGCATCGTAGCACACCACCGGCGTCCGGCCGGGGACGGTCCAATGGCCTCTGACAGAACTGGCCAATGTGTTGACCACACGGGGGGTTGACAACCAGGGAAACATGGTATAATGCGGATTAGAGACGTTTCCTCAGCGTACGTGCTCGTCGCCCTCCCGTCGAGGGGGTGTCACTGTGTCTCGTTCCGCCGGAATCGTCCGATGGTTTTTAGTTTTGTTCCAGGCTACGGCAAAGACGCCGTGGCGGAGGGTCCAGGCGGAATGAGCGATCGGTCGCTTACCTGCCGCGATTGCGGACAGGAATTCACGTTCACGGCGGGTGAGCAGGCGTTTTATCAGGAGCGGGGGTTCTCCGAGCCCCAGCGGTGCCCGAGTTGTCGGTCGGCGCGGAAAGCGCAACGGACGGCGAGTGGGTATGACAGCGGCGGGGGCGGCGGGTATGCCGGCGGCGGCGGGGGCTATTCCTCGGGCGGCTACGGCAACGGCGGCGGGTATGCCTCCGGCGGTGGGGGCGGCGGCGGGAACTACGCCGCGGGGCCGCGGCAGATGTACCCGGCGGTCTGCTCGGGCTGTGGCAAGGAGACGGAAGTGCCGTTCCAGCCGCGGACGGACAAGCCGGTCTATTGCCGGGAGTGTTTCCAGGAGCGGCGGTCGGCGGCGCCGCGGTATGGGAGCAGCTACTAGGCCGCGGACGCGGGAGACCGCGATGCGCCGAACGAGGGGGTGGCCGAGAGGCTACCCCCTCATTGTTTGTCCCGGTTGGTGGCGTCGACTGATGTGATTATCGGATGAACGCGTACCTCGGCGTCGCGAGCGTTTGCCCTCACCCCTACCGCCGCCCAAAGGGCACCTGCCCGACGCGCGGAAACGGCCCTCAGCCCCTGCCCCCGCCCAAAGGGCACCCGCCCGATGCGCGGGAGAGGGAAGCGCGCAGGCGTCGCGGGGGGGGAGAACTGCCGATCAACCCGCTTTGGTATGAGGTGCGCGCACGGCGAGGGAACGACCGTGGAGCACGGCGGTACGATCGTCGGTGGGGGTGCGTGACAGCGGGATGAATGGGGACGGGGTCGAGGCGGACGTGGTGGTCGTGGGAGCGGGGCCGGCGGGGAGCGCGGCCGCGACGGAGCTGGCGCGGGCGGGACGCCGGGTGGTGCTGCTGGACCGGGCGAGCTTCCCGTGCGACAAGCCGTGTGGTGACTTGATCGGCGCGCGGGCGCTGGCGTGGGCGCGCCGGTTGGGGATCGCTGAGCGCACGCTCGAGGCATATCATCCGCTGCGGGGCGCGTTGGTGACGACTGACGGCGGGGCGCTCGATCTGGCACCGGCGACCCGGGTGGGGAGGTTGTTGCTGACGGCGTCTGATGCCCGCGTGATTCCGCGGTGGGTTTTCGATGAGGCGATGGTGCAGGCGGCGACGCGGGCGGGCGCCGAGCTCCGCCAGGTGAACGTGCGGGAGGTGGGGCCGTGGCATGACGGACAGCGCGAGGTGGTGGGGCAGGGACCAGAGGGGACGACGCGGCTGGCGGCGCAGGCGGTGGTGATTGCCGGGGGCTATGGCTGCCGCGTGGCACGCGACGTGGCATCGACGGAGCCGAAGGGAGCGAGCCCGGTGCGGCGCGGGATCGCGATGCGGGGGTATTTCGCGGGGGTCCAAGCGCCGTCCGACCGAATCGTATTCTCGCTCGACGATTGGGTGTTGCCCGGTTACGGCTGGGTCTTCCCGTTGCCTGATGGGGGAGCGAATGTCGGAGTCGGAACGCTCGTCGAGGCGGAGGTTGACCGTGGGGAGCGGGAGCACCTGAAGGGGTTGTACGAGCGCTTCACGACGGACAGGGCGTCGCCGGTCGCCGGCTGGCTGACGAGGGCTACACCGCACGGCGCGGCGCGAGCCTGGCCGCTCGATCTCGGCCCGCGCCGGCGTCGGTTGAGTGCGGACGGGTTGCTGGTGGTCGGTGAGGCGGGGGCGTTGGTCGGGCCACTAACGGGAGCGGGGATCGCGTTTGGATTGGAATCGGGGGCGCGGGCCGGACGGGCTCTGGCTGCCGCGTTGGACGCGGGTGAGCCGACGGTGGAGGCGCTCGCGCCGTATGAGCGCGGGCTGCGACGCCGGTTTGGTCCGTGGCTGCGCGCCGAGTGGTGGGCGCAGCGGACGTTGAGCGACCCGGCGCGGCTGCGGGCGCTCGTCGATGGGGTGAGGCCGCTGCCGGTGACGGCGGCAGTGGGGGCGCGGCTGTTGTTGCATCTGGGGTGAGGCGAGTGCTGAGTGCTGAGTGCTGGGGGTCGAGGGTCGAGGACGACGGGCGGGTCTTGGAGGCGTTTGTCAGGGATTGGGGGTGGAGAGGGCCCAGGTGAGGGCGGCGTGGGCGACGTGGGAGGCGGTGGAGGAGTCAGCGGTGGCGTCGCGGACGAGCCGCTTGATTTGTCCGGCGAAGGTGGGGGGGGTGGCGAAGGACCAGCGGCGGATGTGTTCCAAGCGGTCAGCCTGGCGCCAGCCGCGGGCGATGACTAAACGATCGGCTTCACGGGAGGCGAGGAGGACGACATCGCCACCGCTCCAAGTGAAGAGATCGGGATGCGGGGCCACGGCGGGGTGGTTGTGGCGGGTACCGGGAGTGAGATCATCGCTCACGATGCGTTCTCCAGGGATGGATGCGGTGAGGGGGGATGTACGATTGGCGGGCGGATCGACGAGGTCATAGCGGGGCCACCCGAGCGGGGCGGCAAGGGGTGAGGAGAGGGTAGCAGAGGGGCAAGGTCGCGTCTTTGGACGGGACGACCAAGCTGGGGCTGGGGCGTTTAGGCGACGGTCACGGGAGAAGCGGCGGCGAGGGACGCGATCAGGTCCAGCGTGGGGGAGGTCGGGTGGTCCCACGGCAGGGGGACGCGGACGAAGTGCTCGCGGCCGAGCATCATCTCCCGGCGCTCGGGGGCCATGCCGGCGAGCGGCCCGCCGTCGCCGGTTTGGGTGCGGTGGGCGGCGATAGCGCGCTCCTTGACATCGGCGTAGGCGGAGATGTCGACGACGGTGGTGATCTCGGCGCTGGGGGTGCCGATCTTGGCTCGCTCCTCGGGCGAGAGGTCACGGAAGGGTCCGTCGGGGCGATCCGCGAGAGCGAGGAGCCGTTCGCGGGGGACGGCGGAGAAGTAGAGCGCGCGGGGGCTCCAGGGGGCGGCGACGGCGGGGAGGTAGGCGGGATCGGCCGCGGCATGGACGGCGGCGACGGCGGCGCGGTGGATGGCGAGATGATCGGGGTGGCCGTAGACCCCGTCGGGGCCGAAGGTGATGACGGTTGCGGGGCGGACGGCGCGAAGATGGACGACGAGCTTTGCGACGACATCGGGCTCGGCTGCCTGGCAGAAGGCACGGGGGTCGTCGTTTTCGGGAGTGCCGGCCATCCCGGAGTCGCGGTAGTCGAGGAAGCGGACGTCGAGGACGCCGGTGGTGGTGGCGGCGGCGCGCAATTCTTGCTCGCGGACGGCGCCAAGGATCTCGGGGGTATCGAGCTCAGGGATGCCGGTCTTGCCGGCCTCGCCACGGGTGGCGCTGATGAGGGTGACCGGGATGCCGCGTTGCGAGGCGGCGGTCATGACGCCGGCACAGCTGAATGACTCGTCGTCGGGGTGGGCGAAGATGAGGAGGAGCGGAGCGCTGAGGGGATCGAGCCGCGCGTTGTTGCCATCGGTAGCCGTTTCGTTCGCCATCGCCCTGTCCCCCGCTCCCGTTTCGTGGCCGTGATCGTTGATCGGCCGGATGCGGTGCAGTGTAGCAAGTGGAGGGGGCAGAGGGGGCAGAGGGGGCAGAGGGGGCAGAGGGGGAGGCAAGGTCTGGGTCCGTCAGAGGACGCGGCGCACGGGGGGCAGCCGTCGGACGAGGGAAGCGACGACGAAGGAGAGGGGGATACCGACGAGGCAGACGAGGGCGAACTTGGCGAGGGGTGGAAGGGGGACGCCGAGTAAGGCGAACTGGACGGCGACGACGACCCAGACGTGCATGACGTAGGCGGCGTAGGCGTTCGTCGAAAGGGTCCGCGTGAGGGGACCCGGCTGGTGCATCCGCTCCCGGGCGAGAGTGAGGAGGCCGAGGCAGAGGCCGACGCAGATGACGGCCTCCCATCCGCTCCAGAGGAGGGAGCGCCAATCGGCGCCGCCACCGGCGACGAGGCGGGGAAGGTGGTGGGGGAAAAGCAGAGTGTAGCCGTAGCGGAGCCCCGCGGCGGCGAGGCCAATGCGGAGCCAGATGAAGCCGGTTCGGGTGGGAAAGCGGCTCAGCCAGTCGTGGCGGGCCGCGATGATGCCGAGGATGAAGAGGGAGAGGTACTGGGGGAGGTGAGCAACCTCGGCGGGGACGATCCAGAGGAGACGTGTCCAGCGGTCGATCGGGAACCAGATACGGACGACGAAGGTGACGGCGGCCAGGGCGAGGGTGTAGAGGAAGATGGCACGGTGGCTGGGGATCGGGGAATCCGGCTGGATCGCGGGCGGGCGGACGCCGACGATGTGTCTCCAGGCGGCGAAGCCGACGGCATAGACCAGAAGATGGGCGAGGAACCAGAGGTGGCCGAGTTCGATCTGGCGGCCGGCGAGGTAGTCGTGGACGAAGAAGGACCAGAACGGGCGCTGGCCGCCGCCGTCACGATAGCTGAGATACGTGATCGGTCCGAAGGCGGCAAGACCAAAGAGGAGTAGCGGCGCCCCTAGTCGGAGAAAGCGGTCGCGGAGGAAGGCGACGGGGCCCTTGCGGTCGTAGGCACCTGGGAGGAAGTAGCCTGAGATAAGGAAGAACAGGCCCATAAAGAAGGCGGCGTTGACGGCAAAGAACGGCCCGAGGGCGGGGGAGCGGGCGGTTTCGAGAATGGGCCAGTCGCCGCCGGGACCGTAGGGCTGGCCGGCGTGGTGGGCGACGACGAGGATGGTGAGCAAGACGCGGATGGTGTCAATCCAGGCGAGGCGGGTGGTGCCAGAGATCGAGGTCGCGCTGATGGCGCGGGCGGAGGCGCCGGGACGGCTCGACGTCGAGAGTCCGATTGTGGCCATGATGATTGCCCTCCCGCGGGGACGACCGTGCTCGGTCTGGCTCCAACGAACGCGATCGATTCGTCGCCATTGAGCGTACGCCGGGTGGGGTGGCGGCGCGTCCACCGGGGGGATGATTTTTCGGATCATTCCGAGGAGGGATGGAAGACTGATGCAGGGCGGGGTGACCGACGAGGGGTGACGACGGGGCGGATCGGGGAGGGCGCTATGAGCCAGGTCGGACCAGGCCGTGGTCGAAGGCGAAGACGATGGCGGCGGGCCGGTCGCGCAGGTCGAGCTTCTCGAGGATGCGACCGACATGGGTTTTGACCGTCGCTTCGCCGATCGAGAGAGCGCTGGCAATCTCGGGGTTGGTTAGGCCGCGGCCGATGAGCCGGAGGACATCGAGCTCGCGCGGGGTCAGATTGGTGAGGCGCGTGGCGCGGCCAGACGGAGGAGGAGCCGCGCGATAGGTGGTGAGCACGCGGGCGGTAACCGCGGGGTCGAGCCAGGCGCCACCATCGGCAACGACGCGGGTAGCGCGGATGATGTCTTCGGCAGGTGCGTCCTTGAGGAGGAAGCCGGAGGCTCCGGCGCGGAGCGCGGCCGAGAGTACCTCGTCGTCGTCGAAGGTGGTCAGGATGAGGATAGGCGGCGCGTCGGGCATCGCGCGCAGGCGACGGGTGGCCTCGACACCGTCCATGCCTCGCATCCGGACGTCCATCATGACGACGTCTGGGCGGCGGGCGGAGACGGCCGCGAGGGCCGCCGCGCCGTCGTCGCACTCGGCGACGATCTCGAAGCCGTCCTCCGGCGCGAGGATCATGCGAAGCCCGGCCCGGACCAGGACCTGGTCGTCGACGAGGATGACCGTGATCACGGCGAGCCGCCGGGATGCGGTTTGCGGGTCGCCGACGGGAGGGCCAAGGTGTCGAGGGGAACGGCGCAGTCCACCAGCCAGCCGCCGGCGCTTGGACCGGAGGAGAGCGTGCCGTCGAGGAGGGCGGCTCGTTGCTGCATACCGATCAGACCGAGACCCGATCCCGTGACCGACGCGAGGGGCGAGGCGTCCAGCCGAGACGCCGTGTTCCGGACGCGGAGCCGGGCGTCGTGAGGCCCGATCATGAGATGGACATTCGCCTGGGCCGCGGGAGCGTGCTTAACGACATTGGCGAGCGCTTCCTGCGCGATGCGGTAGAGATCGAGACCCACAGCTGGGGGTATAGACGTTGGATCCCCATCGACGGCCAGGGTGACGTCGAGACCGGCACGGGCGTAGCCGGCGACGAGGTCGGCGAGGTCGCCCACGCCAGGAAGTGGAGCCGGGGCGACGTCGTGGGAGCGCCCGTTGCGATCGTCGGTTGTGCTCAGGAGGCCAATGGTGCGGCGAATGTCGGCGAGGCTTTGACGGCCGAGATGTTCCGCTTGGGCAAGGGCCTCGGCGGCGCGGGCGGGGTCGCGCGCGAGGATGTGGCGTGCCCCGGTCAGGTGGAGCATGGTGATCGCCAGGGAATGGGCGACGACGTCGTGAATGTCGCGGGCGATACGCTGGCGCTCGGCGGCGGCGGACTGCTGCGCGAGGTCGGCCTGGGCCGCGCGGAGCTCGGCGAGGAGCTGCCGCTGGGTGGCGAGGGCGAGCATGGCGAGCCAGCTGAAAGAGATTCCGAAGCCCCAGCCTAGCCAATCGAGGTACTCGCCGGCGGCCCAGGGGAGCGGCAGGAGGATGGCGAGGATGGCGGCCACGAGGGCAATCACCGCGTCGCGACGTGTCGCAGTGTAGGCCACCCAGCCGACGAGGAGGACGAGAAAGATCGGGGAGGATGAGCTTCGCCCAACGTAGACGAGCCAGGCTTCCGGCACGGCGACGAGGGCGATGAACGCGGGCAGCGGCCACGACATGCCCTGGCTTTCGAGCAGCCAGGTGGCGACGAGCAGGAGGATCAGGAAGAGACTGACAGGGGAGCGCCGGTCGGGGCCGTCGATACCATGCAGATCGCCGCGCTCGACGACGGACGAGAGCAGGCCGGCCACGGTCGCAGTGACGGCGATCCCGATTCTCACCGCCTTGGGGGCGACGGTTGCGCGAGGGGTCACGGCGCGAACTTCCTTGACGGCGGGGCGGGCCGCATCCACCCGGAGGGGGAACTCGTCCCCGATCGGGGGAAGGAGTTACGAGTCACTCGCCGCCGCACGGTCGTTGCTTTCAGCCGGAAAAAGGAGCGCCTCGAGTTGTTCCTGGCGGGAGCGACCGTCGCGGTAGCGGTCGTGGTGAGCGGAGTCGGGGTGGTGGATGTCGGCGTGGGTGGCGGGGTCGGGGGCGGCGGCGAGGTCGGGGAGGACGCCGGCGGCGACGAGGGCGACGAGGGCGGCGCCGCGGGCGGAGGCTTCGTCACCGGCGGGGAGAGCGAGGAGATCGTGCCCGAGGGCGTCGGCGACGATGCCGAGCCAGGCGGGGGAATTGACGATGGCGCCGCCGTTGGCGACGATCTGATGGTCGGGGGCGGCGAGGGGCCGGAGGGCGTCGTAGAGCCGGGCGAAGCGGTAGGCGACGGCTTCCAGGGCGGCGCGGAGGAGATGCTCGGGGCGCGTGGCGAGGGTGAGACCGGCGACGACCCCCTCGGCGCCATCATGCCACCCAGGGGAGCGTTCGCCGGCGACGAAGGGGAGCATAGTCAGGCCGTGCGCGTCTGGGGGGAGAGCGGTGGCGGCGGTCATGGCCGGACCGTCGAGGGCGGCGCCGAGGAGCTCGCGGGTCCAGCGGAGGAGGTTGCCGCCGTTGCTGAGGGCGCCGCCGAGCACGGCGTGGTCGCGATCGAGGCGGTAGGCCCAGAGGTCGGGTGGGATGGAGAAATCGCCGGCCGGTGTTTCCGATTGGGCGGGGAGGATGAGCCGCATCGCGCCGGAGGTGCCGAGGGTCAGAGCGATCCGATTGGGGCCGATGGCGCCACTGCCGACGTTGGCGGCGGCGCCGTCGCCGATGGCGGGATACCAGGGGAGAGCGGCGAGGGGTGACCAGCGCTGGGCGAACTCCGGGGTGAGGCGAGCGCCGGCGTCGACATCGACGAGGGGGGAGAGGCGTTCGGGCGTCAGCGAAAGATGGGTCAGGAGATCATCGTCCCAGCGGAGGCGATGGACATCGAGGAGGCCGGTGCCTGAGGCCATGGAGAGGGTGACGCCGGTGTGTGGTGAGCCGGTGAGCCGGAGGGCCGCGTACTCGGCGAAGGAAACCCAGCGGGCGACGCGGCTGGCGACCTGGGGGTGGGTCTCACGCAACCAGCGGAGCTTGGCGGGCCAGTAGGAGGAGTGGAAGCGGCAGCCGGTACGACGCTGGAGCGCGGCGGCATCGAGCTCGGTGGCGAGGGCGGCGGCCTGGGAGGCGGAGCGGCTATCCGCCCACATGAGGACCGGCGTGACTGGCTGGTGGTGCTGATCGAGCCCGAGCAGGCTGTGCCAGAAGGAGGTAGCGCCGATGGCGACAATGTCGCGCGCGCGGCCACCGGCACGGTCGAGCGCGCCGTCGATGCTGCGGAGGAGCAAGTCGAAGAGGGGAGGAGCGTCGACCTCGACGCCGCCGTCGCGGGTGGTGCGGAGCTTGTAGCCGAGTTGCTCCTCGGTGCCGGCGACAGTTTGGCCATGGCGGTCGACGACCAGGGCGCGGAGCGAGGAGGTGCCAAGATCGAGCGCGAGAACGAGTGGTGGGGCAGCGGCGGGGAGGGTAACGGACGGCATCGGTCGCTCCGGGGTGACGGTCGGCAAGGTGAGCAGAGTATAGCGGGGGAGAAGGCGCTGGCGGTCGCGCCGGTTGAAGGTTACATTTGGGAAGTAACGGCAGGTGCCGGTTAAAACGATCGTGACACGAGAGGGTAATTGATGCGAATTGGGTTGCAGGTGAGCCGGTTTAATGATCCGGGCGGCACGGCGGCGATAGGTCCGGCGTTCGCGAAGACGGCGCAGCGAGCGGAGGAGGCGGGTTTCGCCTCGCTGTGGGTGATGGATCACTTCTATTCAGATTGAAATGATCGGTCCGGCGGAAGATCCGATGCTGGAGGGGTACTCCGCGCTGGCATTCGCGGCCGGGGTGACGGAGCGGATCAAGCTGGGAACGATGGTGACGGGGGTGACCTATCGCTACCCTGGTGTGCTGGTGAAGACGGTGACGACGCTCGACGTGCTGTCGGGTGGCCGGGCCTATCTGGGTATCGGCGCGGCGTGGTTCGAGCGGGAGCACGCTGGGTTGGGCGTCCCGTACCCGCCGCTCGGGGAGCGGTTCGAGCGGTTGGAGGAGACGATCCAGATCGCACAGCAGATGTGGTCGGGGGAGGTGGGCCCGTACGAGGGGAAGCACTATCAGCTGGCGGAGACGCTGTGCCAGCCGATGCCGTTGAGCAAGCCGCACCCACCAATCCTGATCGGCGGTGGGGGAGAGCAGAAGACGCTGCGGCTGGTGGCCCGCTACGCCGATGCCTGCAATCTGTTCGCGATGGACATGGACCAGTTGCGGCACAAATTGGAGGTGCTGCGAGGGCATTGCGAGACGGAGGGGCGGCCGTACGAGGCGATCGAGAAGACGACGCTGGGGGTGCCGCCGGTGACGCGCAACGGGGGTAACGGGAGTGTCACGCCGGCGCAGGCGGTGGAGCAGTTCGGACAGCTCGCCGAGATGGGGATCGATCAGAATCTGATTGGTCCGCCCGCCGACGACGCGGCGTTCGAGCTGTTCGCGACGGAGGTGATGCCGCAGGTCAGGGGATTGGCGGTCGCTGGGCGGTAACGTCTGGCGTGTCATGCGAGAACGAGCGGGGGAGGAGCGGTGGCGCTCGACGATCGGGCACGGGAGTTTCTGGACGAGCAGCGGTTCGCCGTGCTGGGGACGATCAACCCGGATGGGACGATCCAGCAGACGGTGATGTGGTACCTGCTGCGCGGCGATCAGATCGTGATGAACACGGCGCGGGGCCGGAAGAAGGATCGCAACGTGCTGCGAGACCGACGGGTCTCGATCTGCGTCGAGGACGGGTATCGCTACGTGACGGTTGCGGGCGAGGTCGAGGTGGTGGAAGATCGGGCGGCGGCGCAGGCGGACATCGCGGCGCTGGCGGAGCGTTGCCATGGCGCGGAGCGGACCGTGGAGATGGTCCGCGACGGGTTTGGCCAGCAGGAGCGGATCTCGCTCTTGCTGCCGATCGCCGACGCGCTGGCGTACGGGTTTGGGGACAAGGAGTAGGGAACGGGCGGTTGATGAGCGGCATGACGCAATGGGATTGCCAGGGGCGCTGCCGGTGATTGTGGCGCTGGCGGGTGGCGTTGGTGGGGCGAAGCTGGCCGAGGGGCTGGCGCTCGCGCTGCCGCCTGAGCAGTTGACGGTGGTGGTCAACACGGCGGACGATTTCGAACTGTATGGGCTCAGGATTTGCCCTGATCTCGATACGGTGATGTATACGCTGGCTGGTTTGGCCGACCCGGTGAACGGGTGGGGGATCGCGGGCGATACGGCTCAGGTGCTGGCCGCGATTGGGCGCTATGGGCGCGAGCCGTGGTTTCGGCTCGGCGACCAGGATTTCGCGACGCATATTCTCCGCAGCGAGCGGTTGCGCGGGGGAGCGACGCTGACGGAGGCGACGGCGGAGCTGAGCAGGGCACTGGGCGTCGCGGCTCACCTGTTGCCGATGAGTGACAACCCCGTAGCGACGCTAGTCGATACGCCGGCGGGACGACTGGCGTTTCAGGACTATTTCGTGGCGCGGCATCAAGTCGATGAGGTGGTGGGGGTCGTCTTCGATGGGATCGACCAGGCGCGCCCGGGGGAGGGCGTGCTGGCGGCGATCGGGGCGGCGGAGGTGGTCGTATTCTGTCCGTCGAATCCGATCGTCAGTCTTGGTCCGATCCTGGCGGTGCCGGGTGTGCGGGAAGCGCTGGCGACGACGACGGCGCCGCTCGTGGCGGTCAGCCCGATCGTTGGCGGACGGGCGCTGAAGGGACCGGCGGACCGGATGCTGGCGAGCCTGGGGCATGAGGTCTCGGCGGCGGGGATCGCGGCGATCTACGCGGGGCTGATCGACGGTCTCGTGATCGACGAAGCCGATCGGGGTCTGGGACCGGAGATTGAAGGATTGGGGATGAAGGTCTTGGTCACCTCGACGGTGATGGGTGGCGGCGAGGACCGAAGGCGGCTGGCCGGGGAGGTCTGGGAGTTTGGACAGCGGTTGGCTCCGGTGGGGAGCGCGGCGTGATGACGGGAGACGTCGTCGCGGTGGTGCCAATTCGCGGTCTGCAATCCGGCAAGACACGGTTGGCGGGAGAGTTGCCACCGGAGGCGCGAGAGGCGCTGACGCGCCGGATGCTGAAGGGGGTCGTGCTGGCGGCGCGCGACTCCGGCGTTGTGGATACGATCGTGGTCGTTAGTCCAGATGCGGCGGCGCTGGCGCTGGCGCGGGAGATCGACGACGGGGTGGTGGCGCTGGCGCAGGAGCCGGCGGCGCCGGGGCTGAACGCGGCGATCGGAGCGGGGCGGGATTGGGCGCTGGCGCGGGGCGCGGCGGCGCTGGTGGTGCTCTTCGGCGATCTGCCGTTGCTGACGGGGAACGACGTCCGGCAACTGGTTCGCCACGGTGATCCGGTGGTGCTGGCTCCAGACCGGCATGGGATGGGGACGAACGCGCTGGTCCTTCGGTTTGACGGCGCGGCGGTAGAGTTCCGGTTTCAGTTTGGGGCGGGCAGCTACGGTCGCCACCGGGAGGAGGCGGAGCGACTGGATGTGGCGATGGCGACGAGCGTGACGCCGGGGACGGCGTTCGACCTCGACACGCCGGAGGACCTACGGACGTTACTCGACGCGGAGAGCTGGGGTCTGGAGGTCGAGGACGAAGTGGAGGAGGAGATGGTTCTCCAGCCCGCGCCCGGTGGCTGCGACCGGCCCATCGTCGTCGATGGGGATGGGGCGTGACCGCGTCCAACGAGACTCAAGTCGCGGAGCTGCGGGTGCTCGGACTCAGTGGGATGCCGGAGGTGCGCCCGGGCGACGACCTGGGGCGCGTGATCGGGGAGGCGATCGAGCGATCGGGGACGGGTTTGCGGCGCGGCGACGTGGTGGTCGTTACGCACAAGGTCGTCAGCAAGGCGGAAGGAAGGCTGGTCTCGCTGCGGGAGATCGAGCCGTCGCGCCTGGCGCAATCGTTCGCGGAGGGAGCCGGAAAGGACGCGCGTCAGGTCGAAGTCGTGTTGCGGGAGAGCCGGCGGATCGTGCGGATGGACCGGGGGGTGATTATCGCGGAGACGGCGCATGGGTTGATCTGCGCCAACGCGGGGGTCGACGCCTCGAACGTCGGGCCGGAGACGGTCTGTCTGTTGCCAATCGATCCGGACGGGTCGGCGGCGGGGCTGCGCCAGGCGCTCGGCAGGAGGTTTGGCTTCGCGGCGGACGCGGCGCCGGGGGTGGTGATCAGCGACTCGTTCGGGAGGCCGTGGCGGAACGGGATCGTCAACGTGGCGATCGGGGTGGCGGGATTAGCGCCGCTGGCCGACTACCGCGGTCAGCTCGACGCGGCCGGCTACGAGCTGCACGTCTCGGTGCTGGCGGTGGCGGACGAGCTGGCGGCGGCGGCGGAGCTGGTAATGCACAAGCTGGACGCGCGGCCGGTGGTGATTATCCGGGGCTATCTGCCGCCGACGGAGACGCCGGTCGGGACGGGCCGGGATTTGATTCTGGACCCAGCGCGGGATTTGTTTCGATGAGCGGTTAGCGATCAGCTGATAGCTGAAAGGGGTGACAGTGATGGGTGTTGTTGGGTATGCGGCGTCGTTTGAGCAGTTCCATCCGACCGATCTGCTGAGCTACTGCCAGCAGGCGGAGAAGGCGGGGTTTGGGGCGGTGATGGCCTCCGACCACTTCCATCCGTGGGTGCCGTCGCAGGGGCAATCAGCGTTTGTCTGGTCGTGGATGGGGGCGCTGGGGGCGACGACGGGGCTGCGGTTTGGAACGGGGGTGACGCCGCCGGGCTACCGCTACCATCCGGCGGTGCTGGCGCAGGCGGCGGCGACGTTGGAGGCGATGTATCCTGGGCGGTTCTATCTGGGGTTGGGGGCCGGGGAGGCGCTGAACGAGCATATCGTCGGCGAGTACTGGCCGGAGGCGCCGACCCGGCTCGAGCGGTTGATGGAGTCGATCGAGATCATCAAGGCGCTGTTCAGTGGCAAGAAGGTCAAGCACCGGGGCACGCACTTCAACGTCGAGAGCGCGAAGCTCTACACGCTGCCGGAGTCGCCGCCGCCGATCTACGTGGCGACCTCGGGTCCGATCATGGCGGGACGGACGGGCAAGTTCACCGACGGTTTGATTACCGTCGGCGCCGCCGACGAAAAGCTGCGGATGCTGGTCGACCGGTACGAGCAGGGGGCGCGCGACGCCGGCAAGGACGCGGCGGCGATGCCGCGACTGCTGCAGGTGAAGGTGTCGTACGCGGGGTCGGTCGAGGAGGCGACGGCGGCGGCGGTCAAGGAGTGGCCGAACGGGGGGATGGCGTTCCCGAAGGCCGACATCCGGGACCCGGAGGACTTCGAGGCGATGGCGAAGCTGGTCAAGCCAGAGCACTACAAGAACCGGGTGCTGCTCTCGCCCGACTTGGCGGAGCACACGGCGTACTTGCAGCATTTCGCCGATCTCGGATTCAACGAGATCTACGTCCACAACGTTGGGCGCAACCAGGAGGAGTTTATCCGCGCCTATGGGGAGCGGGTGATTCCGGCGTTGACGTGGTCGGCGTGAGGCGGGCAGGTTTCCTTTGGCGATCCACCGCCGGAAGGTGAACGGATTTAGATACGGAGTCCGGATAGATACATAGCGTCGGCGTGGCCCTCGTTTGCCCTCATCCCCCATCCCCGCCCAGAGGGCACCCGCCCGATGCGCGGGAGAGGGGAGCCTGGTCTCACAGCCGGGAAACCCAGCAATCAACCGGAATTGGTATGACGTTGACTCGGGCAGCGGGGCACGCTATCCTTTGGGAAGCACAGCCTTCGGGGTGAGGTGAGGCCGGCGAGTGATGCCGGCCAAGTCCTGACCGGCGGTAGAGCCCGCGAGCGAGCGCGCGACGTCGCGCGAGCACGATCCGGTGAGATTCCGGAGCCGACGGTATAGTCCGGATGGGAGAAGGCGCGTGGCGTGGCGGGGTTATTCCCGCTGGCTGGGCGTTGTGCTTCCCCCAAACACCACCGTACCCGAGGGCCTCGGCCCCCGGGGTTTTCGTGCCCGGGGCGTTGGGGTTCGGGGCGGGTGTCGGGGATGGGATCGATGACTGACGCTGGCGGCGCGGTGCCGCTGGCGGGATGTCACTGGGGCGAGCCGCGACGGTACGCGAGCGCGCCGGATCTCATTCTCCGGCCAGAGCCTCAGCCCCCCGTCATGGGGCGCAGATGATCCGCTTCCTTTTTGGACGTTTGGTCGCGGCGGTGGCCGTGCTGATCGGCGTGACCAGCCTCGTCTTTGGGCTGCTCCACCTTGGGGGCGATCCACTCGCCGCGCTGGTGCCACCCGGAAGCTCAGCGGCGCAGCAGGCCGCCCTTCGTCATGGCTTCGGCTTGGATCGCCCGCTGTCTGAGCAATACCTGCGGTTCGTGGCCCACGCGACGGGAGGCGATTTCGGCCAGTCGTGGCGCCAGCGCCGACCAGCCCTGGACGCGGTGATCGAGCGACTTCCCGCCACCCTGCTGCTGACCGCCGCGGCGATGGCGCTGGCGATCGTCGTGGGCGGTGGGCTGGGGATCGCGGCCGGGATGCGACCGGGGAGCGGCGTTGATGGGGTGGCGCGTGGGCTGGCGTTGCTCGGGCAGGCGCTGCCGGGGTTCTGGCTGGGGACGCTGCTGATCCTGATCTTCGCGGTGCGGCTGCGGTGGCTGCCGTCGTCGGGGTGGGATGGACCGGCATCACTCGTGCTGCCGGCGGTGACGTTGGCCGCCTATCCGGCAGCGACGATCGCTCGTCTCCTGCGCGCCGGGCTGGTCGAGACGATGGCGGCTGACTACGTGCGGACGGCGCGCGGGAAGGGGTTGGGGACGGGGCCGGTGGTGTGGAGACACGCGCTGCGCAATGCCGTGCTCCCGGCACTCGCCTACGTTGGTCTGCAAGCGGGTTTCCTCCTCGGGGGAGCGGTGGTGACCGAAGCGGTGTTCGCCTACCCGGGGATCGGACAACTGGCACTGGGAGCGGCGGCCGATCGCGATCTCCCGGTGGTCCAGGCCTTTGTGGTCGTGGTGGCGACGTTGATCGTCGGGATCAACCTGGTTGTCGATACCGTGGCGCGCTGGCTCGATCCGCGGCTCGCCTCCTCCAGCTCACAGTCTGGCTGGAGGTAGGGGATGACGCTGGAGGGAGTCGGGACGGGATGGAGATCGCTGGCGGAAGGGGGCGTCGTCGCGGAGGCGCCGGGGCGGACGGTGGCGCGACGGAGACCCCAGCGGGTTGGCGAGCGTCTCTCGACCGAGGGTGTGATCGGGGTGGCGTTGATCGCGGCGGTGGTGGCCGTGGCGATCCTTGGTCCGCTCGTCATTGGCGCGAATCCGGCGCGGCAGGACCTCGCGGGGCGGCTGACCCCACCCTTGGGGTTCGGCGGCGGTACTGGGCACCCGCTCGGCACGGACAGCTTGGGGCGGGACCTCCTGGCGCGGGTGGTGGCCGGGGCGCGGGTGTCGCTGTTGATCGGGGTCACGGCGACGTTGGTGGCGGGCGCCGTTGGGGTGGCGCTCGGTCTGGTGGCGGGATACGCCGGTGGGGTGGTGGACCGGGTGATCGGCGGGATCGTGGAGGTGCAGATGGCGATCCCGTTCGTGGTGGTGGCGATCGCGGTCACGGCCACGCTGGGGCCGGGTTTGGGAAACGTGCTGCTGACGCTGGTGCTGACAGGTTGGGTCGGGTACGCGCGTGTCGTGCGGTTGCAGGCGCGGGCGATCCGCGGGGCGCCGTGGGTGGAGGCGGCGCGGTCGCTCGGCGCCGGGTTTGGAGGGGTGTTGGGGCGGCACATTCTGCCGAATTTGACTGGGCCGATTCTCGTGCTCGGCAGCCAGCAGGTGGCGGCGATGATCCTCTATGAGGCGGCGTTGAGCTATCTCGGACTGGGGGTGGGAGGTGACGTGGTGACGTGGGGAGGGATGATTGCGGACGGGAGGGAAACGTTGTTGAGCGCGTGGTGGGTGGCGACGGTACCGGGCGTGGTGCTGGCGGCGACGATCCTGGGGTTGAACCTGATTGGTGACAGCTTAGCGGGGAGGAGGCAGGGATGATCGGCAAGGTTGCGGGGTGAAGACGTCTCTCGCGACATATCCCAAGGCACGGAGCCGGGCCGGTGGTGACGGAGTCGAGTTGAGTTGAGTAGGGAAGAAGGAGGAGCGGACGATGCAGAGGAACGGCGAGAGGCTGATCGAGGTGGGTCATCTCCAGCAAGCAGTTGACCGGAGGACGCTCTTGCGGCGACTGGCGGTCGGGGGTGTGGGGAGCGCGGTTGGGTCGAGGTGGGGGCTGATGTCAGTGCGCTCGGCGAGTGCGCAGCCGCGGAGCCTGGCTGAGGGGACGCCGGGGGCGGGGCTGGCGGGGGAGGTGACGATCGACCTGGCGTCGGAGCCAGCGACGCTCGACCCGGCGCTGGCGTACGACGTCGACGCTTGGTCGGTGGTCCATTCGGTTTACGACGCCCTGGTGCAGTATGGACCGGATGGTCGTCTGGAACCGCTGCTCGCCGAATCGCTGACCCTGCTCGACCCGCTGACGTATGAGATCCGGTTGCGGCAGGGTGTGACGTTCCACAATGGTGAACCGCTGGATGCGCGGGCGGTGACCTTCTCGGTGGCGCATCTCGTTGATCCGAAGGTGAACTCCCAGGTGGCGGAGAACTTCAAGGTCATCAAGCGGGTCGAGGAAGTCGACGCGTTGACCGTCCGGCTGCTCCTGAACCAGCCGGCGCCGTGGTTGCCGGCGCAGATGGCCGCCTGGCTGGTAATGCTGCCGCCGGACTACGCGGCTGACCCGGCGCACGACATTGGGACGCAGCCGGTAGGAACGGGACCGTACCGCTTCGTCTCGTGGAAGCGAGGGGCGGAGCTGGCGCTGGAGGTCAACCCAGGGTATTCGAAGTCGAGTCCGAAGGGCCGGCCGATGGCGGAGCGGGTGAGCTACCGGTTCGTGCCGGAGCCGAGCACGCGCGTCTCCGACCTGCTGGCGGGGACGGCGGGTCTGATTCGCTCGGTGCCGGTCGATCAGCGCGATGCGGTGGCGAGCAGGGGTGGGGAGGTGATCGCGGAGGCGCTGTCGGGATCGGCCTGGATCCGGGTGCCGACGGACATGGCACCCTTCGACGATGTTCGGGTGCGGCAGGCGCTGAACTATGCGGTTGACATCGATGGGATCGTCGCGGCGCTGCTGGGCGGCAATGGGAAGCGGCTGGCGAGCTTCTTCGTCGAGGGTGGGATGGGGTACGACGCGACGCTGGCTCCCTACCCGTACGATCCGGACAGGGCGCGGGCGCTGTTGCAAGAGGCGGGGCACGGGGACGGATTCGCGACGAGGCTGGAGTACACCGGTGGCGAGCGCAAGGACGTGGTCGAAGCGATCGTCGGGCAATTGGGAGAGGTGGGAGTTAGGGTTGAGGCGCAGGCGGTTGAGATCGCGACGTTCAACGGAGCGTGGGCCGACCCGAAGGCGGCACCGTTGCGCTTCGCGACCTGGCGGCCGCTGTTCGACCCGTATACGCTGCTGAGCCTGGTCGTTTCGAAGGCCGGATTCCTGTCTCGCTACCAGAGCGCGGAGGCTCAACCGTTGATCGATGCCGGAGCCGCCGAGACGGATGAGGCGAAGCGGGCGGAGACGTATCGCCAGCTGGGGCGGGTGCTGCACGATGACCCGGCGGCGATCTACCTGTACGGTCTGACGGCGCTCTATGGAATCGCCAGTGATACGCCGCCCTGGACGCCGCGCCGCGACGACTACATCATCCCGACGGTCCGAGGATGAGTTGGTGACGAGGCAGGTGACCGTCGCGCGGGTGATGCGCTCGCAGCGATGCCGCGCTGGAGATGAACAGTCATGGTGAATGGCAGGAGCGACCGCGAATCGATCGCGACACGAGGAGAGGGAGCATCGTGACCGCCGCGTCCGTTGCGCCGCCGACCAGCGCTCGTCGCGCGCCGACGGCGGCGGAGTTGGATTTCGTGCGGGGGCGGCGCGTGGGGCGGCTGGCGACGGCAGATGGCGCGGGGACGCCGGCGGTGGTGCCGATCTGCTATGGGGTGATCGAGCTTGGGGGCGAGCCGGTGGTCGTCTCGGCACTCGATGAGAAGCCGAAGGGGGTGGAGATCACGCGGCTAGCGCGGGTGCGACACATCCGCGTCCGGCCGGATGTGGCGCTCGTCGTCGACGACTACGTCGAGGATTGGGGACGGCTGGCTTTCGTTTACCTCCGCGGGCAGGCGCGCCTGCTCGGGGTGGGGGAGGAAGGACATGACCGGGCAATCGGGGCGCTGCGGGTCAAATATCCCCAGTACGCGAGGATGGCGATCGAGGAACGGCCGGTGATCGCGATCGCGGGGTTGACGGCGACGAGCTGGCGCGGGGATGGGGCGGCCGGCGGGGTGGCAGAGACTGTTGAGCGTGCCGGTGGCGACGCTCTGGCGGAGGTGGTGCGGGGGCGGCGGTCGGTGCGGTCGTTTCTCGATCGACCGGTGCCGCGGGAGGTGGTGGAACGCGGGATCGCGGCGGCGGGGTGGGCGCCATCGCCGCATGGCCGCCAGCCCTGGCGCTTCGCGGTGGTGGAGGCTCCGGCGCGGCGGGCGGCGCTGGCGGCGGCGATGGCGGAGACGTGGCAAGAACAACTGGAGATGGATGGGCAGGAGGCGGAGATCGTGCGGACGCGGCTGGAGAAGAGCCGGCGGCGGCTCTATGAGGCGCCGCTGCTGATCGTGCCGTGCCTGTATCTGGCTGATCTCGATGTTTACCCCGACGCCGACCGCCAGGCGGCGGAGACGACGATGGCGATTCAGAGCCTGGGCGCGGCGATCGAGAATCTGTTGCTGACGCTCTACGCCGCGGGTCTCGACACGGGCTGGATGTGCGCCCCGTTGTTTTGCCCGGAGATCGTGCGGGACGCGCTCGGTTTGGACGTGGCGCTGATCCCGCAGGCGTTGCTGCCGGTCGGGTATGCGGCGAAGGACCCGGTGCGACGCGGGCGGTTGCCGGTGGAGGAGTTGATCGTGGCGTGGGAGTGAGAGGACGGGGGTCGGAGGTCGGAGGAAGGGGGGCCGGAGGTCGGGGGAAGAGGGGCTGGCAGTCGCGCGTCTTGGTCTCAGGAAGGTTGGAAATCGCTCCGAGGCTCGATACTTCGCCGGAGCCATGTCTCGAAGTCGTCGGTCGCGGCCTGCAGGTCTCCGACCCGTTCAGCGACACGCTCAATCTGCTTTGCGAGTTCTAGCGGCTCACCACCGTAGACGAGGTCGTTGAGCCAGAGGAACGCAGCCATTGCGGCGAGCGCGGTCCGCTAGTTTCCATCGAGGAACGCCTGTGCCTGGGAGACCGCGACCGCCAGGAGCGCGGCCTGGCGAACGTGATCAGCGTTCTCATCGTGCGCTGCCATACGCGGGCGGCTGATAGCGGATTCGAGGAGACCCTGGTGGCGGAGCGGCGATGGGCTGGATCCCAGCCGCTGCATTGTGTCACGGTGGATCGCGATCAGATCTTCGAGGCTCAGGTACTCGGTCACGGCTCAGCGATCGGCGAGGTAGCGCAGGGCCTCCTCATTTCGCTCCCAGTTCGCGTTTAGCGCCTCCCGAAGCTCCGGTCGTAAGCCGGGGCGGACCGTCATCTCGGTCAACTCGACGCCGAGGAGCTGACCTTCCTGCCACCCGTGCCGCTCGACTTCCTCTTCTGGAATCGTCACGACACAGTTCTTTCCGGATCGCCTCAGGTGCTGCACGATCACCGTATCCGCCTTTCTCGACGTTTCCCGTGTTGCTAAGCCCAGCCATAACGGGCAGCAGATCGACTCCAGACGCGTCTACTGAGCTTACGATACTCTTTACCCAAGGGCTGGCACGAGTTCTTCGATTCACGCACGTCCACAGTGGGGTGGCGGCGGCACGGCGCTCCTCCCATGCTTTGGCGCTTCGGGTGCCGCGGACGCGGGCGACGGAGAGGACGCCGCGGGGTGTTCGTCCGCCCGAGGGCACCTGGCAGAAGATCGGCGAGGGTTTCCGCACTACCCGGGGGGCACCCGACCGTGGACGATTACCGGCATCCGGGGCCGGGCGTCTGCTTGGACAGGATGCTGGACGCGATGACGGGTGCGGCACGCAGCGCCCAGACACATCCCGATCCCGGTAACCGCCTCGTATGCGGGGCTAGCCGCTGGCGGTCCGGGACATCTTGTAGAAGGGGTAGGAGCCGAGGTAGAGCGGGTTATTGTAGTAGCCCTCGATGTCTTTGCGGAGAACGGTGTACCACTTTAGCTGCCCGTAGTAGATGGCGGGCGGGTCCTGCTCGGTCAGGATGTTCTGGGCTTCCTTCATCAGCGCGATGAGGCGGGTCTCGTCGGTGTAGGTCTCGGCTTCCTTCATGATCGCTTCGAAGCGGTCGTTCGCCCAGGCGCCGGCGTTACCGGCGCCGTTGCCGAAGGATGCCTTGAGGAAGTTCGGGGCGAGCTGGTTCCAGGGGTCGTTGTAATCGGGCCACCAACCCCAGCCGCCGAAGAAGTGGGGGCGTTCCTCGGCGGGGGAATCGCCGTAGGCGAACTGGTTGTAGGTCGCGCCGTCGACCTCCTGGATATTGAGGGTGAAGCCCATCTTGGTGACGTTGTCCTGGAAGAGCTGAGCGACGACGCGCTCGACCTCGTTGTCGGAGGCGACCATGTACTCGAAGGGCTCGCCCTCCTTAAAGCCGCCGGAGAGGATGAGCTCCTTGGCTTTAGCGAGGTCGGTCTTGTAGAGGAAGCCCTGAGGGTCGTAGCCGCGGACGCTGGTCGGGATGGGACCACTGGTGCGGGTGAGGAGACCCTTGTAGGCGCCGTTGATGACCTGGTCGTATGGGAAGGCGTAGGAGAAGCCCTGGCGGACCTCCTTGGTCTTGAGGCGGGGGGCGTTCATGTCGACCCAGTTGACGTTGGTGGTGTCGTAGGTGAGAACCTGGAGATCAGGGTTGCTCTTGAGGGCGGCGACGTCGTCGGGAGTCAGGGAGAAGGTGAGGGCGTCAGCGTCGCCGTTCTCGATCAACTGACGGCGGGTCGCGTTCTCGGGGACGACGCGCATGATGATCTGGTCGAATTGGTTGCCTTCCCAGCCCATGTGGTAGTCGGGGAAGCGTTCGAGGACGACGCGCTCGTTCGGCTGGTATTCCTTAACGACGTAGGGCCCGCTGCCGGCGGTGTTTTGCTGAAGCCAGTCGTGGGCGTAGGGATCTTCGGCGGTCTTGTTGTCGGCAACGGCCTTCGGGTTGACGATGAAGGGGCCGTACTCGGAGGCCATGGCGGGGAGGAAGAGGGGTTGGGGCTTGCCGAGGTTGAAGCGGATCGTCGAGGCGTCGACGACCTCCATCTGCTTTGGATCCTTGACGAAGCGGCTGATGACGTTGACGGGGCCCATCGCCAGCTTGAGGAAGCGGATGAAGGAGTCCTTGACGGCCTGGGCGTCGCAGGGGGTGCCATCCTGGAACTTGGCGCCCGGCGCGAGCTTGAAGGTGTAGGTCGAGAGGTCTTTGCTGGCCTCCCAGGAGTCGGCAAGCATCGGCTCGTACTCGTCGGTACTGCTCCCTTTGAGCTGGAGGAGCATTTCGTAGGTGGAGACGAAGAACATGGACGAGAGGTTGTCGTAGGCGGCTTGGGGGTCGAGGTCGGAGAAGCCGCTGAGGATGATGACGTTGAGGGTGCCGCTGCCTTTCTGCGCGCTTGGCAGGCGAGATGGGGCCGCGGCGGGAAGGGCGGCGAGGCCGCTGGCGGGGGCGGCAGCCATTAACGCGGCGATCGCCGGAGTGGCCAGGCCGAGGCGCAGACCAAGGGAGAGCGCCTGGCGGCGGCTGATGCGGCCGGCGAGGGCATCGGACATGAGACGGGCGGTGCGCGGATCGTTCATCTCGCTCCTCCTTGGGTCATTCGTGGTTGACCGGCGCGGCAATCGGTTCGCGGGGTTATACCAGGGAATGGGACGGTGTGCCGAACGGGTGGGGTCGAAAGGGCTGTGCAACGTGCCCAAGCATGGCAATGAGCGCAGGGCGACACCGTGAGTCGCCGCGAGGGTATTCCCCATCGTGGCAACGGGCGGGAGGCGACTTTCTCATGGACTGACGGTGACCGTTGTGTGCGAGCGCCTGGACTGACCCCCGGATGAAGGTTGAGGAGGTCGTTGCCAGCGCTCTAGTGGATCGTCAACGCTGTTCCGCCAGGTGGATAGCTCGTAACTGCGGCACCGCCGCCGGTTCCGGGCGACGCATGCGTCGCCCCTACCACTGCCACGCCGGAGGCGCGAATTATCCGTGACGCGCCACTAGAGGTGCCCGTGCCGTGGCGTGGGAAAGAGGGCGGGAACAGGGGACAAGTCCTGCGTGGGGCGGCAGCCGAGGCTGGGTTTACAGCAGTTTGCGGACCAGTTGCCCACTCCCCCCGCCTCGGGGTTGGGGTGCCACTGTCGGCCCGTCGGCCGGCGTTGGGTAGGGGCGACGCAT
>JAABUS010000275.1_pt1 | contig 130515 bp, 2 predicted proteins | sample 5560161 | NCBI WGS metagenome assembly JAABUS01 (sample SAMN10711885, study PRJNA513376) | rock metagenome | isolation source: Antarctica rocks | place: Antarctica: Victoria Land, Trio Nunatak nord | collected 2016-01-04 | reverse complement strand
TTATTTTAACTCTAAATTATCTCGCTCGGTTTTTATTACTTTAAGGTTCGTAGGCCGTAGATATTTAAAAGAGTTTTAATCCGGCGGTAGGTACTACTCTAGTTATATTATTAAAAATATATTAAAAATCTTCTAATTTTCCGGGATTTTAAGGCGGTATATAAGTCTACCGATATAATTAAAAACCTTAAATAAACTAGTTATTTATTAATTATATTTACGACTAGTAAATTTATTTACTAGAATATTATAATCTTTATATAAATATAATAAGGCCTAGTCCTCTTTATAGAAATATTAGAGGTAATAAATATAATTATAATACTCTTTATTATATATTTAAATAAAAGTAATTATATCCGAAATTTAAATATATATTAGTTTTTTTAATAAAATATTATTCTCCTAGCTTCTTAGGTTTAACGTATTATTAATAATAAAACCGAAAATTAATTTATTTAAAGTATAATTAATAAGTTAAGAAAATGTATTATTATATTATATAATTATAAAAGATAGTACCTCTTCCTAGGCTTTAAGATTTTATAAAATAATAATCTAAAATTATAATATAATTTTAATAATCTAATTTGTATATTTATTTAATCTATCCGTTTATAAATAATAAATAGTAGAGAATATTAAATTTATTTTAAACTTATTAAATAGAGTCTTTTATAAGGTATTTATAAATTTACAGTCGCAGTTAAAAAAAATAACCTTCGGAATACCCTAGTCTATTAAATATAAACGACGTAATAATATATTTACTTATTACTCTATTTTTTATATTAATTTTCCTAGAATCGCGGTTACCTTTCGGGAAAATTTATATATAATAATTATAATATTATCGAATTCTTCCTATGAAAGGGGTAAAGTTAGGATAAAATTAATAAAAATTATATAAAAAGAAGAGGGCGATATAAAAATAAATTATAATACTTTATAAAGTTTATACCTAAGAGTACTAAATAATAAATATTATAAATAATATCGTAAATACTCCCCTAACTTTTTATTTAATTTATATATATATTAATACCTAGTTATAATTTTATAATATTTATATCTTCCTATATATAAATTAGAATATACGACGTTAAATAAGGTTTTAATATATAAAGAAAATATATATAAACGTTCCGGTATATATACTCGATTAATAGTTAAATTATTAATATATTATATTAAACCGTTATTCCCCTTCGAAAAAGAAAGATCTACGATATCCTCGCTAGTTTTTATATTATAGTTAAATATATAATTTATTTTAGCCTAAAAGTCGTTATTCTAGTATTTTTAAAATAATTCTTATTTAAATTATATATTTATTTCTATTAATATATAGACTTTATATATATATATTTAAAGTATATTTAACTCGCTTTTTAAAAAGTCCCTAACTACGTTCTTTTATTATAGTCGAGATAGGGTATCTAGTACTATATATTTAATACTAGGTTTATAACGGATCTCTATATTTTAAAAACGCTAAATATAATTTAAGGCCCGTACGATACGTAAATTAGTCTTTACCGTAAATAAAATAGTTATATTTATTTATTTAATTATACTAAGCGTAGCTCTATAATTAATATAAACGATTATTTTAAAAATTAATTCGATTATATACTTAACTTTAATAAATACCTATATTATTCCTACTAGTTTTATTTTAATAGGTTAATAACGTATTTTTATATTCTTAAAAAATCGGTTAAGGAAAAGGATAAATTAAATTTACTTCTAATTAAAATAAAGACCTTTTAACTCTCTTATAATATAATAAATTATAACCTCGTAACCGAATTCTTTATTAATATTAAAGTCGATAAATAGTTCCTTTTTATCGTCGAAATAGTATAGAAAGAAAGATTTAGAAAGAGTACTCTAAATAACTTTAAATAAATAAATCTCCTATAAGGAAAATAATTTAAAACTAGTTTTCTTAATATATTCCTATTATTAAATATTTATAGAGGGTATTTTATTTAGTAATATAGTTTTCTTATTTTATAAAGACCTAACTAGAGTAGTATAATTTTTAATATAATCTCTTAACTAACTAGTTATTCCTAGGTACGTTTTAAATACTATTAATATTTAAAAGAAAGTTAATTATTTAATAATTATAAACTTTTCTTTAAAAGTTAATAACCCGAACGAATTAACCTTCTAGTTAAGTAATATAATTAATAAATAATTAATAAACGCCTTTTTAGGGTTAATTAAAATATTAAATTTAGCGAATAAAGAAAATATTATATATAAGTACTAAATATAATCCTCGAGGGTCTAAAAGAATATTATAATATTATCGATATATACTCGGGCGAATACTTTATAGATATATAGGATCCGGTCTATTTATCGTTATATATATATAAACGAGTTCTTGAATTTTATTACCGTAATATTAAAAATCTCCTAGCCGCGGTATAATACGACGGTGAGTTTATATTTATTTTTAGGGTATACTCGCTATTAATAAAAGAAATTAACCGCGTCGATAACGATAATTTAACGATAACTCTTAACGGTATTAATTATATTATTCTATAGAGGTAAATAATAGATATTTATTATAACTATAATATTTAAACCTCGAATATTAATAACGGTACGACCTTTTTTAATACCGTTTAATTTTATAGTCTAAATAACGAAGATTAGGAAATTAAATAAAATAATTTATATTATTTATTTAAACCGTCCCTAAATATATAGTTTATTAAAGATTTCGTTAATAATCTTCCGGCTCTCGTTATTTATAGGATAAATATATATTACTTTAAATACTTTATCTTCCAAGTCGGCGCGAAGTAATATATATATTTATTCGTTTTTTAGAATATTAATAAAGCCTCCTTCTACCTAAAGTATAAGGAATTTATTAATAATCTTTACTAGCTCCGGTTATTTACTATAAATAATAATATTATTTAAAAGGATATTATTCTTTACCGAAATAATTACTTTTATTAATAGAATAAAAAGCCGGGAATTAATTAGGTTCTTTATATCTTGACCCTTTAAAAACTATTTAAAAAGTAATAAATTAATACTAGTAGTAATTATATTATTAAAAGCGTTTTTAATAAAAGTTTCTTTATACTTTTAAAGAGGCCTTCGTATAATGAGCTCGCGAACGTCGTTATCGCTTATAGTAATATTATAGTAGTTATTAAATTAAACCTTTAGTACCTAGCCAAGTTTTATATTTTTTAAAATTTTAACGAATTTATCCGTCTTATTCTTTATAAATATTAATTTTATTCTATCGTTAATAATTCCGGTAAAGAGATATAGATTAGTATCTACCGGTTTAAAGAAATAGTCTCGTACTAATAGATTAAGTTTATAAACTTCGATAATTATAGTAATTTATAGAGGGATAATTTTTATTTTCGTAATATATACCGGCCGGTTTATATTTATACTCTTTAAATAGACGTCGATAGAGTACTCTATATCGTAGCTACCGATATAGGTTATTTAACGAGATATTAATATATTAATTTCTTTAAGGGCCATAATATCTATATTAATAAATATATTTACTTTAAGATTATCTATAATATAAACTTCCCTAAGGGCGGTTTCGGTTATTATTTTATTACTACTCTTATTTTTCCTAGGGAAATATAAAGAGGTAACGATATATTTAGAAATAATATAATAATTAGTATTAATACCGGTAACTTAGAGTAGGGTTATTATAATACGAATTCTAATTTTTAAAAGAAATATATTATAAATTTATAATCGGCGATAGTTACTTTATAATTAATATTTTTATAACTTTTTTCTATTTTAATTTTAGGGTTTAGGCCGACCCGAATATTAATATACTAATATTTCTTAAATATTTATCTTATTCCCGTATTTTTAAAAGAGTCGTAGTTTAATTTAATAATAGGTTTCTATTTTAATAATTCGTTATTTATTTTAACCTAATAATAGGTTTCTATATTCTCGTCTATTATTAAAGATTATTTACTCTTTTAAATAATATTTATAATTAAATATTTGGAGTAGGAGGTTTTAGTAGGGTTCCTATTTAAATTTTAATTTCTAAAATATATATATAGTACGTTTTTAAAAGAGAACGACTCTTTATAAATACGATACTCGATTTATTTAGGCGAATCGATAATAGTTATTTAATAATTAGTTATTTCGTTTTATTTATTATAATAATTCTTTTACTACTAATTCTAGCTCTATTTATTAACGTAATTAATATTAAATATAAATTACTCTTCTATTTATTACTCTATAATATTATTTTCCTAAGAATAATTCTTTTATACCTCGGTTTTATAATAAATAATTATACGCCTAGAGGGTATTTATTATTACCCGAAATAATTAAAATTATAACTACCGGTTATAGGCCCGCGGTTTTCTTAGCGCGGTTAAAAATTAAAACGATTCTTATTTCTAAGAGGGAAAAGTATATTCCTAGTATTATTACTAGTAATCTATAATTAAATAAATAACGGTTAAATTTAACGAGGTTATTACTATATTTAAAGAATACTTAATATATTCTAATAGGCCGGATTAATAAATTAATAAAAAGTAGTTTAAAATAACTAGTTTTACTATAGCTAGAACCGGTTAAGTTATTAATAATTCTATTAATTTTACTATAAACTCTTTAATTTAGGAGGCGGTAGAGGCCTAGTCGTTTTATTACTTTATATTATTCCTAGCTAGACTTCTTCCTTAGTATTAAATAAATTAAGGAATTTATCTAGTAGGATACTAGATTTAGGCGGATTAATAAAAGATTTAAAATTAAAATTAATATAATCGTAGATTATAAATATTTATTAATATATATTAAGAATATCGGCGGCCTTAGTTAAATTAAATATCTTATTTATATACTACCTAGGCGTCTTATTAATACGTATTTAAATAAATTTATATTTATTAAAATAAAGTTTATATATAGTTTCTAGTATTTTTATTTTAAATCGTTTAATAAACGACCTATTTATTTAGGGCTAGCGAAAGTATATATTAATACTTTAATATTAATATTTAATTTATTTAAGAACTATTTAAGAGTTATTTCTTTAAGATATAAAAATAAAAACTTTCGTACTTCCTCTTTATCGTATTATTTAATTATATTATTAACGCGATCCTTAAAGTCGATAACGTTTTTATATATAGTATATCTTCTTAAAATAAATAGGTTATCCTTCTTATCGCCCTTAAAGTCGAAGAATCTAATCTCTTCGAGTTTTAATTTATTCTAGATATTTACTTTAAAATTAATACCGTTTTAACTAGTTAAATTATTTATTTTTAATAAATTTTAAGATATTACTAGGTTTTCTTTTATTTTAATTATTAACTTAATAATAAGAGCCTAAATTTCTAGCGATTCTATAAATTATATTATTTATTCGGAATCTATAATAGATTACTCGGGCTCGGGAGGAGTTATAGTTTCTTTATCTTTAAATTCGTCCTCTAAAGATTACTTCTTTTATAGGTATTAATATAACTCTTTAATATTCCTTCGGAAGGTACCGATAAATAGTATTACGGATATTTTATTTATAACTTAAAGTAGTAATATAATAAGTTATTTAAATTTAATATACTCTAAAAGGTCGTCGTTAAATTACTTCGCTTTCTAGGCCCTTTTTAATAAATACTAAAAAAGTACTTTAATAAGAGGATAAAAAAACTATATAATTATTTAAATAACTACTCGTCTAATATTAAAAGTAACTTTTACTTATTTTAAGATATATTTATTTAATAATAAGAATTCTTATAAATAAAAAATAAAATTAACTATAATAAAATTTAATTAAACTTCTTCTAAAGTAATAACTAGGGTAATAATTAATAATAAATACTAAAAATAGTAATACTAGGCGAATAATAAGAGTAGTATTAAAAAACTAGTATTCTAGTATTCTTTTTCTATAGCGGAAGTATAAGAGATATAATTAGTAATATATTTACTAGGCTAGACGTTTACCTAATAAATAATTTATTAAAATAAATAACTATATTAATAAAAAGGAAATAAATAAAGAGACCTTCTAAATATTTAATTTAATATTTACTATAGATACTCTATATAAAAAGAGTATTGAATAAATTACTTTAATAACTTAATAAAGAGTTTAAAAATACTTATTTAAGATAGTAGGGTATAATACGGAAATACTAAATAAATATAATATAAATAAGGCTCGCTATCGATACGGAGTAAACTATTTTAAATATAATAGTTAATAAAGAGTATATTAACCGTTTTAGAAGTTATTTTATTATTTATAACTAATATAATCGTTCTTATTAATATAGAAGAGGTATAGTTTATTATAGGTTAGTTCTTAATAAAGTCTTAATAACGTAGGTTTTAGAATTTTTCCGAGGATAATTAATAAATTATCTTTCTACTTTACTATAATAACTACTATAATAATAATAATAACGGTAATATTATTAAAGACTTTATAAAATACTATTCCCTATTTTATCGGAGTGTTAATATTATTCTTTAGTACTAGTACTAACCTAGTGTAGTACTTCTTTATTAAAGTCTATTATAACTATTTTTAATATTTCCGTTATATTACCTCTTTATTAAATTACTAGGTTTATTATAATATTAATAACCTTTAAAGTCTTCTATAATATTCTTTAATATATTATAAACTAGTAAACTAGCTAGTTAAGTAATTTATTAATAATTAATAAACTAGCTTCGTTACTAAACCCCTTTATAAAAGATACTATCGTATTTATCTTTTTATTATCCGAATTCCTCGATAATAATTATATTTATACGAACCTAATAGATTATAATATACGTTAACTAGTTAATTAAATTACTCGAAGTAATTTTAGGCCGTTATAAATACCTCGTAGTATTAATTTAATAAGAGACGATTATATTAGAGTTAGATTTAATTCTATCGAATTACCTCGCTAGTCTTCGAACTAGGCCTATAATAAATTTAACCTCCGCGCTTCGCTGAAAATATTCTAATAAAGTATATAAACTCTACGACGGTTATAAGACCCGTTTTTTATAAAAATAACTCTTTATATTTTACCGAGTAATTCGTTATTTACGGAAAGTACCGGACCTATAATAAGAATTATATTAACGGAGGAGGTTATTTATACCTAGTTTTTCGGGCCCTAGAATAAATTTAATATAATAAACCCTATTATATAAATAGTTATATAGTTTACTATAATTATTAATATAATATAATATATCTAGGAGAACCCGTTAGTTTAAGACTCGGCTAACCTAGTAAATTTAATAAATTATAATAAACTAGATAGAATAAATAATAATAATAGAAATATTTAAATTAAGGTAGATAATATCGGGTTCTTCGATTTAGATTTCGAAGAAGAGGGCCCTATTATTAATTTAAAATATTATTTATTCTACCGCGATATCTACGCCTTCGTTAATAAACTATAAAATATAATCGTTATTAAAGGCGACGATAGAGTTCGTAAAATTTTATTTACCTACCTTCGTAGCGAAGTTTTTTTATAGTATTTTATAGAGTTAATTAACCTTAAGAAAAATCTCTTAAAATTAACTATATTAAATATCTAGTCCGATACAATAATTAAGCGGTTTAAGATACGAATTATAATAATTATCTAATATTTATAAATAGAGTAATATAGTCTATCGGAGGTTTATAATAATAAATTACCTCGTATTTATATTTAGTCTATACTACGATATATAAAGACCGCCGAATTCACCTCTATATATAACTAACTATCTATAGTATAAAATAATTTTATTTTAGATTTTTAGTATAATTTACTTATTAATATTGGCCTAGCTAGGTTTAGTGTCTTTTTAATTAAATAAAGCGCGTAGGCGTAGCCCCTCGTCGTTTTCTTTAAATATAAATATCGTCCCCCCTCTTCTTCTTTTTATTTTTCTTTTATATTCTTTAAGATTTTATATCGGTCCCTTAAATATCTTTAGTTTTTAGTCGACCTCGTCTACTACCTTTACACTCGGACCTCGATTTATATATTATACCTACGTTCATTCTACCGCGCTCTTATCGAATTTAATTTATATACGACGATCTCGATTTCTTATAGAGCTAGACTTTACTTTTCTTATTAAGCGCGTTTATTTATTTATAGAGCTTTTTTTTTTATACTCGAATACTTTTATTTTAAGAACGCCTCCTCTTCTTTAATCTCTTTTATTAGTTTTCTTATAATTTATTATTATTACCTCCGTCTTTTATTAGATTTTAACTTTAATCGCCTTAAACCCCTATTATATAATATACGGGCGATCGCCGTAACTATAACGAAGGTATTAATATAATAAATATAGTATTTTTATAACCTAGATTAATCGAAAATATATTTTATATTCTTTTTTAGATTCTTATTTACTACGCCGTTAATATACGGTTAATACTAAACTTTTAAAAACTATTTATTAATACTTGTTATATAAATTTAATCTAGGTTAATTAGATAGTTAAGTCGAGGTTAATTTAATTAAAGTTTTAAATATCTATTAATATTAATATAATAACGGCTCGATTATAAGGATATATATATATATTACTCTACGATATCTAGATCGGCGATTAGGTTCTTAAAGATATAATATTTTTATATATTTTATTACCGAGCTCTTTTTACCCTTATTAATTATAATACCGTTTTCGAGCTCGTAGCGGTAATAGTCTTAATTATACCGGGGTTAAGTTATATATTATTAATAACGAGGCGTTTTATAAAGTAAAACGCTAGGACTATCTAACTAATTATTATAATAAAACTCGATCGCGGTATAAAGTTAAGAAAGAGGTAGGGGATAATTAAATATCGAAAAGCGAGATTTTAGAGAAGAGCTACCTAACTAAATAAGATTTTAAAATATAGATTTTTATCTCGCTTAATATAATAGAGTAGGCGGATTAACCGATACGTTATAATAATTTTAACTCGAAGATTTAAACCGCTATAATTAATATATTTAAACTAGATATAAACGTTTATAAAGAGCGTAGTAAGAATTAAATTATATATAATATTAATCGAATACGAGATCCTAGCGGCTAGAAGTTATACTAGGGTATATAATTTAATATAAAATAAAATAACTAAAGATCGGCGATCCGTAGTCTTTTAGAGTAAAGAGAAAGAAGTAGGATTTTAATTAAGAAAAATTATAATATATAGCCTACTAGCCTTTATATATATATAACCCGTTTATTTTTATTTTATTTTAACTAGAATTTCCCTTAAATTCTCTAGTTAAAAAAGATTAAATTTTATTTAAATTCTTTAGCGAGTTTTTATATTTATATCCTATAATAACTTTTATTAATATAGATTCCGTTTAATTTTATTAACTCTTAACTACGATAGGTTTATATAACGACGGGCGGCCTATAGTCTTTAATTTTTATATTTTTATAACTTTTAGATAAAGTAAAAAAATAAACGAAAATCTCGAAGATTTCGATTTAATCTAATCTCTAGGTATAACTAGGCCGCCGCCGAAGAAATTTATAAATTTATTTTATATATTAATACCGAACCTCTATATTAAAAGAGTTATTAGAGGTATAGTTTTTAATTATTAATATTCGATAAACGTTAATTAACGAGTTTAGGTCTTTCGAATATAACTAATATTAAAGGCGGTTACGAGAATAATAATACTTTCTTATTTTTTAAGGAATTATTATTCGATATTAAAGAAGTCCTAGAGTCGTAGCGAGCGGGATTAAATATTAAATACGGAGTTAAAAAATCTAATAACACCTTTAAATATTTTAATTTAAAAGATTATAATAATTCTTCTACTTTTAAACCGAGATAAGGTAGAGATTAAGGTAAAGATATTATTAATAATAATAATATTTATTTTAAAAGTAACGGCTCGACTTTTAATAAATAAATAAAAAAGTAATACTCCTTTAATACTCTACTAACTTCTATAATAAATTTAAAAAATAAATACGATCCTTTAAACCCCGCTCGCTAATTTTTATATTAATAATTAATAAATAGGGCTTACCTAGATATTCTATCCTTTATAAGAAAATAAAAGATTTTATCTTTAATCCTCCTTTATTTCTTAATACCCCTCTTTCGTTAATATACGATATATAAACCTACTTTAAAAATACCGAGTCTTATCCGTCCGGTGAAGTAAAAGAGAAAAAAGGCGAAGGAGCGAGTTATAATATAAATAATATTATCCTCTACTCTCTTCGATCGTTTATTATAAGATTAAAATTAATATACTTTACCGACGCCGAGTATAAAATAACTATAAACGTTATTATTATTCGAGATTTCTTTAAATATAAAGTAGATAGTATAGATTTAGACGAGGATAATAAAGGTATATATAAATTAAAAAAGACTTAGTATATAGATTAATACGTAGCTCCTAGCCCCTATAAATATATCTAATAATTTTCGAAAGATCTTATTATAATTAACGAGATAAATAATACCGACGATAACTTTAATAAAGTCGAGTTCGTATGGATCCGATTATAATTTAAACTTATTTTTAAATAATCTTAAAACTTCTAGCGATATAAGAAAATAATAAATTTAAATCGATTTAAAGTAGTTAATAATAATTAAGGTATACTTCTTAATATATTTTTAACTTATACCCGGGATTTCTTTTAATATACTTTAAATAACCCTCTCGTAGTAGAGGATTATAAAGAAAAGATTAATAAAACTAGTATTTTTATTAAAATTACGAGTATAAAGTTTAAGATTAATATTATATACTTTAAAAACTTATACCTAAGAGAATAATTAAAGATATATAATTATTTTAATTCTATTATTACCGCCGAATTTATTACCGAATTTATTACCTCCCCCTTTAATCGTATTACCTCTTTTAATATTATATTATTTTATAATCTAGTTAAATAGGTTATTAATAGAGGTAATCGCGAAATAACGGCGATTATTTATCTTTTTTATATTATTATTATCCCCTAACCTCTTCCCGAGTAATATTAAAATTAAAGAGGTTTAATATTAAATAAAAAGGAGTAAAAGATTATAAAGATCGTTAATAAAAGACGAAGAGGGAAGAGTTATAAATATAAGGTATATTAAAAGAAAATATAACTACTCGAAAGCGAGTTAGGAAATATATAGGGACTATTATAATAATTTAAAACGAAATATTAGGCGTAGTAGAAAAGTAAACGGGGAAGACTAGTATATATAAATAAAAGTCGGTAACCGTTAATTAGTTTTATTCTTTATAGAAGAAATATATATATTTTTAATTTTATTTAAAATAATAAGAAGTTTCTAAATCTTTATTCTTTATTTTTTTCTTTATACCTTATTACGTTCTAAGACCGTTTTAAAGTAAAAAAAGAGTTATTAATAAATTTATAATCTTTATTTAGGCTACCTCGTTATAACTCTTCTTTATTAACTTTTTTATAAAATAACTCTCTAACTCTTCGCTCGGAGAAGAGATTTCGATAAAATATATTTCTATTTCTTAAATATTTGGCTTTTATAGATATTATTTAGTTATTAGAAAATATACTTTAATTTAAATTTTATAGTCTTTAGTAATATTATTTTTATTTAGATTTAATACTACCTTAAACCTCGAATATCTAATTATCGTGATTTCTACTTTAGTAGCGAATATCTTTAATATTAATAATAATCTCCTAGGCTTTAATATATTCCTACTCTTTATATTTAATTTATTTACGAGTAATACTATAGGATAAATAATAATATCGGTATCTACTTTCTCTCCTAGTTTATCGGTTTATAATAGTTCTCGGTTTCTATTTATATATAACGTACCTAGAGTACCGAAAGTATTAGTAATTAAACCGGGATATAAAATTAAAGATACGATATATAAAAATTAATAATAATAGACTTTTATTAATTTAAACTTATTCTTTATTAAGGCTAGAAATATTTTAACTTCTTATATATTCTAGCCTAAGAACCGGGTTTAAAGTATAATAATTAATTTATAAATACTTTTTAATATAGCGACGAGTTAATAACGTTTAATTTCTTTTAATTTTAAATCCGTTAATTACGGACCTACCGGGAGTTTAAATTTACGTATAATAATATTCTTAAATCCCGCTTTTATTATTTATTTCCTTAAGAGTTCTCCGGAGATTTTTAGAGTAAAGCCTATTTTTTAAGTGGTAGTTTCTTAATTCGCGTATTATTTTTTAATATTACTATCTTCGGGTAAAGACTCGTTATCGCTTTATATATTTACTATTAGTTCTTAATATTTTATTTAATTATTAGGTTTATAATACCTACTCCCGGGTTAAAGACTATTTAAGAAATATAATAAGATATTAATATTAATTAAATTTATATACTTAAAACTCCGTTCGAATAATCGAGGTTAATTAATAATACTATTATTTATAATACGGGTGTAAATAAGATTAAAATAACTAATAGGAAAAATCTATAATAGATCGAGATTATCGATAATAAACTAGGAGAATAAAATATTAACGCGGTAATAACCTTCTTCCTTAATTAACGTAAATAACTATATTTGAATATTAACCGGTGTCCTAGGATAAGAGGTTTTAATCTTAAATTAATATTTTTAATAATATAAAAATATATTATTATACTAGTTAAATAGAATTTAGGTCCGTACCGGTAATTTAAATTAAATTAATTATTAATCTCTCTTAAGAAAACGGCGATAATTATAGATAATTATTCGGAATATTTATTTTAATAGACGGGTACCGGTCCGTTATATCGTATATTTAATTATAACTATAAGTAATAAGTTATAATATTTTAAAGAACGACCGATTGACTTCTATTACCTAAATTCTTAGAATTATAAATACGTTTCGCGTATCTCTATAGTAAATCTAGGGGTTAAGATCTTACCCGTTTTAATTTCTATATTTAATATCGCTAGGGCTAATCCTCCTACGGGAGCGAAGAATAATTATCCGTTAAAGATTAATCTAAGAACGTAGTATTAAAGGTCGAGGTTTTTTAAATATTATTAATAACGTTTCTAAAGATATATTTATTTTAATAACCGACTAGTTTTACTCTTTTTATTACGAGAGTATCGTTTATTAATTCGTATAATATAAATAGGCCGGTATCCGGTAACTAATTTTATTATTCGGTAAAATATACCCTATTATTTATTAGTATTATTCTAAGTTTCTAATTAACCCTACCCACTTCCTATATAATAGGCGTGATAACGACGGTCATTTTCGTATTCGTATACTATAATATTTAATATAACGGATATAATATCCGACTCTCTAATTAACGCTAGGTAAATACTCGTAAAAATAGAAATTAATTAAATCTTATATATTTTACCTTTACTATACGTAGAGTCTTTAAATATATTCTAAGAAAGTTATTAACTATTATAAATAAATAAGATTTATTTCTTTATTACTTTATTTAATTATATAATAATAGGATTTAGGGCCCTTTTAATTATTTTTAAATAAATTATAATAACGATACCTTTATCGTACGCGTTATCTAGCGATCTCGGGGGTAGGACGTTTATTAATTTAATAATACTTAAATATTATAAATATATATTATTATATAATTAGACCTGAATTTATATTATATTTTTTATCTTCGGCTCGTTATCCTAGTTTTAGTCTAAACTCCCGTTATTTTTTATTTTTATAATTATAAATCTTTATCCTATTATTATCTTTACGATAACTTTTATATATATACTCGTAAGTTTTTATTTATCGCCGCTTTCGTCTTTATATAAACCGTTATTATTAATATAAAGAGTTTCGAGATTTTCGTCCTAAAGTAGATATAGTAAATTTATACCGCCGTTAATATTACCGAGAGATTTAAGTTTTAAAGAGACTTTATAAAATCTTTATATACCCCTCGATTTTTTTAAGAGTTAAGTCCGTTTTAATAAAATTAAAACGAATTATAAATATATTTATCTCTTAAACTCGGCTTTCGTTATAATCTTTTTTTTATTTATATATACCCTCTTATAGGAGGACTAGATTAGAGATTTTTATATTATAAATTTTAAAGTATATAATTTTTTGGGTCCGAGAAAGAGGGAAGTACCCGTTATTTATAACTAATTAATATAATAGCCGTCTCGATTTAATTAAACGAAGGGGTTTAACGCCACGAGACCGATTAACGGAATTATTATATTAGATTATTTTATTAAATATAACTATATCGAGAATCTTTAAGAATATTATATTTAACTCGAATTCTTTATTAAATTTAATATAGTTACGAAGTAATTATCTTATCCGTCTAATTATCCCGGGGTTCGAATTAACGATAGTAAATAACCTCACTAAATTATTTACACTAACGAAGATTATAAAGAGGGAACGATTAGGAAATAAAAATATTTATTAAATATTATTAATATAAATCGAGTATATAATTTATACCGAATAATTATTAATATCGTTAACTAGAGTCTTTAAAAATTACGAGTATTCCTTTAATATAACGTTACTTTAATATATTAGAAGAATAGTCTTTAAATTAAAAACTACCGAGATTTACTCCGTATCCTAAAGCCGAGGCTATAAGTATAATAACTATTATTACGAAGTATACGAAGAAAAGAGACGTAAATATAAAAGCGCTTATCCCCGTATTTATTATTACGTCGAGTAAGAAAGAGTAATACTATCGAGATTTTAAATTATAATTATATAGTTATAATTATTAAGGTTTTAACCTTTACCTCCTCTTTTCTCCACGCCTTCGTTAATATCTAGTTATCGTTATAATAATTAATTATCTAATAAAGCGAATCTCCGTATAATATTACGACTTATAATCGTTATTTTCTAAACTTCTTTTAAATACTTCTTTTAAATCTTAATAGTCGGTCCGTTATCTTTTAATTTATATTAATAAAACTACCGGTTTCTTCCTAGATTAAAGAGCGGAAGTTTTTATTTTTAAATAAATTTTACGATTTTTAATTCTCTTTTTAAGATGGCCCCGAATTTTATAATTAATTTATAATACTCTTTTACTATATCGCTACGTTTAAACTTTATATTAAATAAGAGCGAACTCGTAGTTATTTTACGATAGTATAATAAAATAATAAAGTTCTAATAAACCCTCGGCGAGTATCTTTTAATAATATTTATAACGGACTTTTTCAATAGTATCTTTAATAAAAACGAAGCGTTAGTATCTAGATTAACTTTTTCTCGTTTAAGGAGTATAATATTCTTTATTATATAGTCTTTAAACTCTATCGCGGGCGGTAACGGCCTTCGGTAATTAATATATACCGAGGCTATAAAGAGGGCCTAATAAAGAAAAGTTTAAAATAATAATATAATTAATCTTTATTTATTTTAATTTATTTTTATACTAATTTTAAACCCGTTAAAGTATTTTAAACGGAGATAAACTTTATATAAAATATTCCCTTTAAGTTAATATTTAATATTTTCCGCCGCTATATACTATATTTCTAAATAATAAAGATTTTAAAGTCTTTTTTATTAGAGATTTAAGGTCTTTAATAATAAATAGTATTAAATAATCGTAGACCGGCTTTCTTTAATAGCGCCTAGATATTATTATTTTAAAATATTAACCTACTAATATAATTATATTATATTAATATTATAGGGTAATTATTATTACGATAAATATATATTAAAGGTCTTATTAAATATTAATATATATAGGTTTCTATTATTTGAAGCTAGTATAATAAGAGTTTCGAGATATATAAATATATAAATAACTTAAAGCGCGTTAATTTTAAAAGGATATTATTATTATAAGTTATTATTATATAGTAATATTATCTAGAAATCTCCCTTTATACGTTTAAACTAGTTTTATTCGATACGGTTTTTTATTTATAGAAATCGATCCTCGAAGTATTTGATAAGGGACCCGAGAGTTTTAGAATTAAAATTATTTTCTTTAATAAAGGATATTATATAATCGGTCTAACCCTCTAGCTCTTTAGAGGATAATAGTCTTTTATTAAAAATACCGAAGTATTTTTTTATTTACTCTCTTTAGTATTCCTTTACTTTTATATTATTAGAGTTTTTTAAATTTTTTCTCGTTTTTCTTTATTCGTCTCCCCTAGGGCCTAGTACTTTCGACGATATATATTCTATCTTTTATCTTTTATTAGATAAGCGAATAAGAGTAAATTATATTTAGTTAATTATTAATTAAAAACGGACTTAAATAAACGGATTAAAGTTTTATATTTATACTCGAGGAGTCGAAGAGTTTAGATCGATAACGGTTAGATATAAAAAACTAAAGATAAATTAAATAATAAAATCGTTAACTTTTTTTAATCTTTAAAATAAAGGCTCTTTATTAATATTTTCTTTAACTCGGCTTTTAAATTACCTAAAATAAATATTATTATATAAAAATAAACGTACTAGTATTTATATTAAAGCGGTAATATAATAGCGCCTATATAATTAACCTCGATAGTTTAATTATTTTATAGGATATATTAATATAACTACGACTTTACTTCGCCCTCGATATTATTATAATTATTTAACCGGGAGTTAAAATTTTATTTTAATTATAAATTACGAGCCCGCCTAACTATTAACGGCCTTTATAATATTACGTTACGATAAAAGAGATTTTTAAATTTATATTCTAAATCTATACCTCGTAATATACTTTAGCTACTATAGTAAATAGAGATAATAAATCTCGAAATTAAATTAAAACTAGAAATCTTACGGGCTTCGAGATATTAAAACTATTTAAAAGCGAGTTTATTTAAAGAGTAGACCTATTCTATTATTATTCTATACTTTATAGTATAATGAATTCCACCGATAATAAATTAGGAATGATATTTTAAATAGAAATATTTAACCGACTCATAGGCTTTAATAACGAAGCCCGGTAATATTATATTTTAGAGTATTAATAGAGACTTTATAACGACGGTTTTATATCCCTTAAAGGTCCTCCACTTATAAGTTAAATTATTAATAATTAGGGTATTACTTTTATTCCGACTACCTACTCTTTACTATATCGATATTTATTTATATATAAATTAATAACTATATTTATTTAAAATCTAGAGATTTTAGTATACGAATTCTTTAGTTTTATTTTTATTATCGGGCGTATTAACCGAGTAAAATATACGGCGGACTTTAAATTAATATTCGTAGCGGCCGTAACGTATAAAAGTAGGAATAATATTTATTAATATTTTAACTAACTTTACCTCTAAGAGTATAATACGACGATTATTATAATAAATACTTTATCCGTTAAATAACTTTAAGGACTAAACGAGATATAACTCCCTATAAATATCGGTATTAAATAATTATATAAAATAACTTAGTTAATAAAGGAGGTAAAGAGCGGGTAATTTAAAGAGAAAAGCTCGGTCGAGATTTAAATAACGGTTTTATTCTTTTTAATTTATTTAATTTATATTTAATATCTTTTATCCTTAAAACTTTTACTAGTAAATATTATTCTAGAACTAGATTATTAATTATACGGGAATATTAAAATTTTAAATATTATTATCTTTAAATAAAGAAATCTAGTAATAGATTTCCTCCTATACTATTTTACTTAATATAAAAAATATCGATAAACCGTAGTCTCGGTTATAACGGGAAGTAGTTTAGCGGCTTATATATATAAATAGGGGAGGAGGTACTAACCTAGTAATAAAGGCGACCTAATTAATAACTAAAAGTAGTTTTAATTCTTAATATTTATTTTATTTAATATTATATTATTATCCTCTTTTCTTATTATTTATATAAAAGTAGAGATTAATACTCTTTACGTAATATATTCTAGTTAATTAAAATCGACGTAGTTTATTATTTAAGGCCACTATACCTCTAATTATATAAGTATTAATATAAGTTCTTCTTTTTTAGAAATTAAATCGAGGGTAAAATCGGTTATTTTAAGGAGCTAGCCCCGTAGTAGAGAGATATAAAAAATAGAAGGAGGTACCCGAGGGTAATTAAAATAAGAGAACCTTTTAAATATAAAGAGAACTATAATTTTAAAGTTAAAACGAAATCTATAATAAATAACTCGGATTAATTAAAAATAATTAATATAGTTTAGATTTACCGGGATTATTTAGGACCCTCGGTTTTATATAAATACTTTTAAATTTAAAATCGCCTTTTAGGCCTATATTCCTAGTTAACGGTTCCGTTAATATAAATATAGATATTCTTTTACGATTTTAGTTAATAACTAAATTAACGTTTACCCCCGACTCGTTTAAGGCGCTATTCGTTATTCGTCGAGGACTATTTCTACGTACGAGAATAAGGACGAAATTAACGCGTATTATAACCTATATAATAATATATAATAACGAAATCTATATACCGAATTATTACGGACTATAGACTAGTTTCACTTTTATTAATTTAAAGAAAGAGGTATTTATTTAAATTTATCTTCCCCGTTAATACTATAAATATTAATATTTAAAGGAAGATAATATAATAATAAAAGAATTATTTAAAAATACTAAATATTTATTTTCGAGGATATTAAAAAAAGTATAGAACCTAGAAGTAAATTAAATTAAAGATAAAAAAATATATAAAAATTTTACTAAAGGTCGTCTAGAATTAAATCGCTTCTATATATTATTTATAATATAGATTAATATATACGAAGACGATAGTAGCCCGAATTTATTTAATTAAAGATAAGAACTACTTAAGATAAAGAACGATAGTAATAATAATATTAAAGCGAAGCTAAGGAAGGTTAAGGCGTCTTTTAATTATATATTATAAATAAATAACTTATATTTAACGATAAATATTCGTTTAATATATTTATTTAAAGAGAAGATATACCTCTACGAATATTATATATATATTAAAGTAGTAATATAGGATATTATAAACTAGTTAATTTTTTATTTCTATTTATTAAATTAATTAATATTATACGTAGAATTTAAATAAGCCTCGAATTATTATTATATAATAAAATTATCTTTAAGATATCTAGAGCGAGTAAAATAACCCGTATAAAATCGAAAACGAATTTTAACCTAAAGATATAAGTCTAGCGGCGAAATTAATAAATTAAAAGTAAATTATAAAACGCCTAAACTAAAGGAGAGAATACCGTAAAAGTCGCGAATGAAATATAAAAAAGGATAAATAAATAAATTATCGGTAAGAGACTTTCTATAATAAAAATAATAAGAGGTATAAATATATAAAGGAGACTATAAAAAATAGAGCGGTCCCTAATAAACGGGGCGAAGAAAGTAAACGAGGTAGTATATAAAAAAATTATTTAACACGAGGTTATAAGATCTATAAATTTTATATAGGAGTTATATATAAATATAATAATAACGGTCTCTTTTTCTCTCCCTACTCGTAAGTCTAAATTAGAAATATTAATATAATTAAAGAATAAACGATATTAATCTTCTTATTAGCGTATCTTAATACTAAGGGGAATTATATAATAGTTTATTTATAATTTTTATTATAACCGAGTTTTATCCCGATAGAGTAGTATTAAACTATAAATATAGCGCGCTAACGAGATATAGGCGGGACGGGGAAATAATAAAAATTAATATAAATTTCTATAAATATATTATATTATATCGAAAATAGCGCGTAAGAAAATATTAGGCGAATAGTTTAGCCGGGGTATAAAAATTAACGGAAATAGAATTAAAATCCCCGTAACCTACTTTAGTTATATTATAACTAGTTATAAAAGATAAGGGTCTTATATAATTAATATTATTTCTAGTTTTTTAGCTACGGTTTATTACTTTCCTTTTAACTTCCTTTTATTTTATAAATATTAAATTTATATATATTTTCTAACGAGTATAATTGTATTTTAGAAACTCTCGACGTTTTTTATAATATTCTTAAAAAGACGCTTTAATCTCTTAAAAATTAGATTCCGTTAATTTTTTAAAAGTTTTAAGTACTAATAAGGAATTCTTTATTTTTTTAAAATATTAATAGATTTTCGCCCTCCGTCGAAATTTAGGGTTTATCGATATCCTTTTTATACCCTTAAAGTCTCTTTTCTATTATTTCGAATATTACCGATATATCCTCTTTTATTTTTAATATTTAAATTTTAATATTTTTAACCGACCTAAACTCCTTTCCGCCCTCCGCTAACGATTATTCTCTACCGAAATTAATCTCGAGCCTAATTAAAGTATTAAATAAAAGTTTAGTATAGATTACGGACTTTCTATCGAGATCGGAATTTAAAGATATTAGTAATAAACTATAATAAATAATTAAGTATTTTTATATCGTTAATCTCTAGCTTAATAAACGTCGTTTATCGGATATAATTAAATTTCGAAAGGGTTTAAACTAGCGGTCCCTAGTTATCGAATATAACTAATAAGAATATTATATTTATAACTCGTTAAAAGTTAGTAAACTAACGGAAGATTTATCGACTATATAAAAGAAAACCGCTGGATATATCGAGGAGTATATAAATCTTAATAACCGATTTATAAATAAGTAAGTAATAAAAACGGGGATCGAATATAAAATTAAAATATTTATCCTCGAAAGATTATTTAATAAAAGGGTAATCTCTATAATCGTAAATTTTAAATATATACGTTTTCGAGTCGTTAAGTTTAAAGAGTTTAACTATTTAATAAAAGGTATAAATTAAACGAGATAAATTATAAAGTTAATAAAAATTAAAGTGGACTAGCTTAATAACTACTAGAGTTAATATAACGGTATATATTTAATACTGGAATTAGCGCTACTAATTTATATATAGCGTAGTATAATAATATATCGCGAAGGAAGAGACTATATATACTTTCGTTAGAACTAAATAAAAAACGCCGCCGGTTAAATTAAATAGTAATTTATTATTTACTCGGTAATCCTTCCGAGAACTAACTCTCGTAGTATTAAAATACCTTATAATTTAGAAATTAGATATTAATAACGGTATAAGAAAGAGGTAATAGTAGTAACGAAATTAAATAATCTCGGATAAATATTTCGAGTACTACTATATATACGTAGATCGTCTAAGGTATTTTCGTTTATTAACGATTATAGAAGTCTAAGTAATTAATATAATAATCGCGTAAAGTAATATTTAGAATAATTTTATATATTTAAATATTAGCGGAAGCGGTATATTACGTAAAAATATTAGAATATAAAGATAATGAATTTCTAAAAATTAAAATAATATAAATAATATAAATATTATATAATAAATAACGGACTACGAACCCTATATTAACTCATTACTTTACTTTAACCTCGCGGTATTTATAAAATTTAATCCTCCGCCTCTCCTAAGTAAGAACTTAGTATATTAATTTATAATATTTTTATTTAAGAATATAGTATATCTTAATAATCCCGTAGTATTTATTTAGGCTAATTATTCACCTTTTTTATAAAAGACCTCGGGAAATTTATATAATCTCGTAGTATTTATAAAAGAAAATCTTCCGTCTCTTTTATATAAGAATTTAATATATTTATATAATCCCGTAATATTTATATAGGCTAACCCTCTACCTCTTTTATAAAAGACCTCGGGGTTTTTATATAATCTCGTAGTATTTATAAAAGAATCTCTTTTATCTTTTTTATATAAGAATTTAATATATTTATACGATCCCGTAGTATTTATATAGGTTAACTCTCTACGTTTATTATAAAAGACCTTAAGGTATTTATATAATCTCGTAATATTTATAAAAGATAGCGTTCCTCCCCTCCTACCCGATAATTTATAATTTAGGTTCGACGTATTAAAGTTTATATTATATAATTCTTTCGTTATATTTTTATAATAGCCTTCCTTCCCCGTATAATACTAGATATCGAAACGATTTAATAAATTATAACGACGAGTAAGTTTAATACTAAACTAATTTTAATCTCTTTAATAATATATATAAATAACTCGGGTTTTAAAGTTTACTTTAAGATAATTAATATTCCCTCGAGGATCCGAATTAAAACTAAATCGGCGGAACTAATAAGATTATCGAGTAGTATAATATAAAATAGAAGGATACGTAAAATACTATATATACGGCGTCGTAAATATATCTAGACTTTATTAATTAGGATTATATAATTTATTTTAACGAAATTACCTTATTATAAATACTTAATTTAATAAAGAGTGGCTAGGAGGCTTCGTCGAGACCCGGGTTATTATATATCTTTAACTTTTTATTTTTAATACGGTCCGCTACCTTAAAATACGCCCTAATAAATTATTTTTTAAACTTTAATAAAATTTCCTTAACTTTTTTACTCTTTAATTTTATTTATTATAAATATTTCTCGTTTTTAACCGATAATATAGTAACTCTTTTTAAAAATAAATAGTAGTCGGTAGAGGTTTAGCGGCTAAAGAAATACGGCCGCTCGATTTATAAAAAAGTAATATAGGGTTCCTTTCCGATATCTTTAATTTATTTATAGAAAATAAATATTTAAAAAAAGATATCTTTTAAATAATAGTTATAGTTCTTATCTAATAAATATAAACACTCGTAGAACTCTCCCGATAATATATTAACGAGCCGAAACTTCTTAGTTATAAAAGAAGTTACGATTTACTATTTATAACTTCTTATATTAATATATATTAAAGTATATATATAGTTTCACTAGTAATACCCAAACTCTTTATAATTTATTAGAGGTAAAAGCGGGGCGTAATTAATATATTAAGGATTTTTATTTAACGGAGGTTCGGTTTAATTATTTACTTTATAGTTTTAATATATTTTTTCTAATCGCTAGTAGGTAGCTAGGCGATCGAATATATAAAATTCTCGTTATTTAACTTCCTACCGCCCTAAGCTTCTCGATATAATAGTAATTATTTTAAGTCTTTTATCGTTAGATATAAATATAAAGTATAATTTCTTATACGTATTTTTAAATTAATTTATCCCTTCTCTACTCTTTAAGAATCCTATTAATTTAATTATCGGATTTAAATAAATTAAAACTCGTCTTATCCTTCTACTATTTATTTAATCTTCTTAATACTTTTATAAATCCTAACTTCCGTTAAAAGAGTTCTTTAATTATTAGTCTTTTACGACTTTTAATTTTAATATCTTTAACTATTTATTATAAGTTCGTCTATAAAGTCTACCGGTAATATCCTTCGATTTATTTATATCGGTTTTATTAAGATAAAAGAAAATATACATTTACTCTTTATAATTTATTTATTTAGAATATTACTATATATACCTCGATATTTTTATAAAAATAATCTATAATATACCGACCCTACTACCGGTACTAGAAACTAGGATAATAGTAAAGACTAGGAATATCTCCGTAATAAAAATAGATTTCGTATCGAACGTTAAGGCTCTAATAGAGATAAACTTTATAAGAAATTAATAAATATTATTAAAAAAAATATTACTTATTATATTATATCTTATTATAAATTAATGGATATTATAAAGTCTTAGTCGGAGGAGGGGGGTATTTTAAAAAGTTTAATATATTTTTCCTAAGACTTTAAATTTAAAGCCTTATAGTTTAATCTACGTATTTAAAAGATATTAGGCTTTATAAGAAAACGATAATTCTTATTTAATTATATATATAGAAGATAAGTAGTAACGAGCCGTTAATATTCTTTATTTCTAGTATTATTAAAACTTAAAGGTAATAATATCGTAGCGGAATATTATATCTTATTAATCGTTATAAAAATTCTCGTTTAATTTTCTCCTATTATCTCCGGTACGAGCCTACGAGATATTTAATTATAATAATATTAAAAATTTTATATTACCTACCGCTCTCGTAGTATTAATTTAATTTATATTATAGTTAAGATATAATAAAAGGGTGAAATTATAAACCTAAGTAAATACGGTACGATTTAATATAATTTTATATCGACCGCTTTAAATTAAGCGAAGGGTATATAGTTAATATATAGTAGAGATATCTACCTAAAAAGTAGGCGGATAAATTAAAATCCTTTTCGTAATAAAGAAAGAGATTTATATAAGTCTTTATATATAATTTATCGGAAACCCGAGACCGGTATATATAATTTCGCTTTCTTTATATAAAGATAATTAAAAGAAGAGCCTATAAGGATTTATATAATAATAAATATTATATAAATACTACGAAATTAGTTATTTTATTCTTAATATATTATATAGGCGTCTTTTTAAGAGCCGATTTAAATATTAGAATACTCGTTAAAAATACGATATTAACGGAGTCTAGAAGAAAGAAAGATATTTAGTTTATCCTAAATTAATTTCCTCGACCTCGGTAATATATATACGTTTTATAAAATCCGTAGTAACGCGTCGTCTTTAGGTTTTCGTTTTATAAAGGTTAACGGCCGTAAATATCTTTATTAATATAATTAACCCCCGTAGCTCGTACTCTCGGCGATAAAGAAATAAGAACGGTAAATATAACTCTTAATTTAAAATTACGCGGGACGCCGTATAATTCCTATTAATATAAATAAATTAATAAAGATTTAGAGGAATAATATAATCGAACTTTATAACGGAAAAATCTTAAAGGAAAATATAAAGAGAATAAAAATTCCTTAATATATATAGATACTACGGTTATTAAATTTAGTAACGTAGGAAAATTAAATAATTTATATTAATTTACTTTTATAACCTTTAATATTTTCTTAGTAAAATTTTAACCGACGAGGGCCCCTTCTTATATAACTAGGCTCTATTCGTTCTATTTATAATTAATATAACGATATTCGTTATCGTCGTTTATTATAATCTAAAGATTAAGATAACGGAAATTAATTAAATCGGAGATTATAATTGATTCGGTTAGTTCCTAAAGAGGCCTCTCCGTTAAAGACTCGAAGGAGCGGGTATTTATTAAGAAAATCCCTATTAAAGCCGTATTAATCTCGTTTATATAAAAGAGTTAATAATATACGGCGAGTACCGTTAATTATAATAATCTTTTTTTAAATAATCGATCTTAACTTTAAAATAACTTCCGAAGAGGCGCGATAATAAAGTCGAGAGTATAATAAGATTCGGAGTATATAATTAAACTACCTAACGATATTTATTAGGGTAACGATACTCGCTCTTATTATTCTAGCCGTTAAATATAAGGTTATAAAGACTATTAAAGTATTAAATAAATAAAGAGATTCTAGCTCTTTAACGCCTATTATTAAAATTAATAAATAAATTAAAGAAACGGAAAGTCGAGTTTATAAATATTATTAAAAAATACCTTTATAACTAGGTAGGATATATATTTAGATATATAGATATTATTATTAATAATATATAAATATAATAACGGACGAAATCTCCTACCGAAATTACGTAATAATTAAATATATATTATATTAAGTCTTCGAAGGTAATTACGTAGAATCGCTATTAACTTTACCGACTAAAGATAACCGCGAGACCGTTAAGTATTTAATTTATAGTTTAGCGTAGTCCGAAAAGTAGCTATAAAATTAAAGAAGGAATAAAAAATAACAATTAAAATTAATCTAGAATTTAATCTTTATTAAATTTAGTAATAAATTACCGAGTATTAACTCCGGTTAATTTAAATAATATTATAAGAACGGAAACCCTATAATTATATAAAATAAAATTAATTAAACTTTTATCCGAGTATAATTAAAACTGTATAAATAAAAATATAACGGAGAAATTATAGCCCCGGAGGATCTTATCTCCCTCTTCTCTTCGAGTATATAAATTCGTTAATCCTACCGTATCGTTAAATAATAATATAAATAAGGCGGGAGAGTTTCGGAGCGTAGACGACGACGTTAAGAATAATAATAATATAAAGAGTACTTTAAATATACTAAAGTAATAAAAGAGGATAAACGTAACCGCGATAATATTAAATATATTTAAAGAATATCTAGTAATAAGAAGGGAGGAATATAAAGGGCGGAAATAAAAGTTAAAAAGATTTTAATTATTTATTACTTCCCCTAAAAACGGTTATTATAATAAGAAATACTTTAATATAATAATATTTATTATAATTTAAAGTCCGCTCTACCTTCGTATCTTCGTTTAGATAAATTAAAGATTATTATTATATTCTTTTAAACTAATAGGTTTAACTAGATAAAAATTAAATATATTAATTTATAAAATCTTATATTTAACCTTTAATAACTCCCGAATTAAGAGATAAAAATTTAAATACCTCCGGATTTAAGAGATATATATTTTTACCGAATTAAAGGTTTACGTTATCTCCTCTTAATATCGAAAATCTTTTAATTTTAACCGTACGAGATTAATTCATTCGGTATATTTTAGTAATATTCGGCTTTTAGGTATTAATAATATAATAATTAAAACTTTTCTAAAACCTAGTAATATACGAGTATAAATATAATTAAATACGATCTTAATAATAATAAATACCTCCGATAAACTAGAGAAAAGTTATACGTAGCTAGTTAATATCGATTTTATAAAAATATAGGATATCTACTCTACGGAATTCTTAGGCTAGAAAATTTAATAAATATAAAAGATTTTAATAATCGTAAAATTAACTTTATTAATATTTAATTTTTATATAATTTATTATCGTTTATTAAGTTACCTCTTTTAGGAGGAAGATATATATTTAATAATATTGGGTATAAACTATAAATAGCGTAACCGGCGTATTAATTTAACCGCCGTAGGAGATAAATAAAAATATAATAAATATTATTATTAAATTTATAATATCCGAATTAAAAGCTCTTTATCTCCCGTATTAGGAGTTACTTTAGTTTTTTAATTCCTAAATTAAGAGCTAGGAAATACGCGTTATATATAATTAATTAATAAAAGAGCTAGGATTTACTAGCGATAAAGATTATACTCGTCGTTTATTTTCTCTACTAGTTACTCTCCCTTTATTATATTTTAATTAGATATAAGGTGTATCGGTTAACGACTAAAGAGGCGATTTATATCGTATATAATAAAAATATTAACGGTATTTAATTATAGGATAACTTCCTTTTAAAGCGCCTTTATTAACGTAGTTATAATTAAAATTAATTAAGATTTTTATATTTAATATTTAAAACCGTTACTTTCGAATTTAAAACGTCGTCGCCTTATTTTACTCTAGAGCCGTATCGATAATTTATAATTTATTATAAATTAATTCTTTTCTCTTTCGTTATATTATTAGCCTAGGGTAATTATAAGGTTTATTTTTTATTCGATAAATTATAAATAACTCCTATTATATAATATTAATAAATATTAACGGATTAATTATTATAATATAGATAAATAAGGTAGACCGAATATTATTAATATTATTTTATAGAAATTCTAAATACTTTCTTTATTCTTATTAGGCGGTTTTATAATAAAGAGAATCGAGAATATTACGATATAGTTAAGTTTTAGTATTACTCCCTCGGCGGATTTTATAAACCACGTTATAATTTTTAAATAAATATACTTTATAATTTTATAAATCTATTAATAACCTCGATTTAACGATAATTTCTACGACCTCTTCGAGCGTCGAATAATTAATATAATATATTAAAACGGATAACTTTCTTTATTTAAAAGATATAGCGAAGGGTATATAAATTAAGGATTTCGGAAAGAAATAATTTCTTATTATAATTAACGAGGGGATAAACTTTTATAAAGTATATATTTTTTATAACCTTATATATAGGTATTATCCTTATTCTCTTTACTTTATTTAATATACCGAGTAGTGAATTTCCGAGATCTTAAAGTCTATTTTTAATTATTTTTATTTAAAAATATTTACCGTCCTTTATTCTTTCCCGGGCTACGCGTATAATTTCTTTATTAATAAATCGGAACTATAAGATTTTATAGTCTAGATATAAAGTCGTAGGTTATAAATAATTTATTATAAAAAGTTATATTATCTACCTCTACGACTATTTAGAATATATAATAGAATATTTAAAATTCCTTATAAATAACTAGCGAAGGGTTCCGACCTAATTATAATAAATATAAAGAAAGGGGGTTTATAGGTTTCTTTATATATCGCGTAGGAATCTATAGGTTAAATTTATATTAAGGTTATATTAAACCCTCGTCTAGGATTTATTATCTTTAAAGGATTCGTAGTTACCTTCGTCTTCGTAGTACAGGAATTTATAAATAAATAGGGTAAGATACGGTTACTATACTCGCCCGAGTTAAATAAAAAAGTCGTAGAAATTAATAACCTTTCACCGAAGATCGGAACGAATTTTATATTTTAATTATAAAGGAAGTTTATAATACGGATCGGTTATCGTATTACTTTAATACGTATTATATAGTTATCTAGTAATATAGTAATATAAAGATATATTAAAGTAGTTATAATATAGTATATAATTAAAGCGCTGAAATTTATTTAATTTAAATTATTCCTCGAGTTAAACTCTTAATATAGTCTATCTCCTTTTAATAACTTTAATTAAAATATATTAAACTCTTATATAAACTCCCGGATAATATCTAAAGTATTCCGGTAATTTATAAATTTATAGATAATTTTAATAATATAATAAAATTAAAATACCCCGGGAAACGGTATTACCGGGTAAAGAATATATAAAATTAAATACTTCGTTTAATAAGATCGGAGTCTCCTCTTTAAATATATTATAAAGTAAAGATATTATTTACTAGGACCCGGAGTTATTTAATAAATATACCGGGCTAGTTATAAAGTTTAATACTTCCGTATTTATTATATTATAATATAAAAATAGTATCTACCCGGGAATAACGTAGTTCGTTAAATATATTAGAGTTATTACTAAATTAAATATCTCGGTAATATTTATATTATAGAGGGAAGGAAGTATCTACCTAAAAGTAATATAGTTTAATTAATATATAGGGTTATTTATAAAGCTCGGTACCTCCTTCGCTATTTTATTATAAAATAACGGAATCGGCGGGCTATATATTATAGAATTTAATAAATAAACCGGGTTATTTAAAAAGCCGGGAGACTCTTTATAAAAAATACTATTACTTTCGCGGATTACTACCGGAGGCGGTATTAAGGGCGAGAAAATATCTTCTATTAATTATATAATATCCGTTAAATTAAATATAGAGCGATCTTTTAAAAGGTATATCTCGTTTAACTCGGAATTATTATTATCCGCCTTATTATAATTAGCCCCTTATTATAGGGGGGGAAAAGCTAGAGTATTTATAAACTCGTTATATTAAATATTATAACCTCGGGTTAAGATATTATCGAGGAAAGCTTTAACGAAGGAGACGCTATAATAAAGAGTAAAATTAATAATTACTCGGTCTTATAGAGTATTATTACTACGGAGATATTTATATTTATCTAAATTTAAATCTAAGAGGTTATTTATAATATATATTATATTCGTATACCGTTAAAGACTAAACTAGGTCCTATACTCTTTACTATACTTTTTATATCTTATATTATAATATTTATAAATAAGATTTTTATATTCCTCGTCTTTTTATTATAAATATTTAAATAACCTATCCGATCTCTTATACGACTTTTTATAAATTAAATAAATATATTTTTTTAAAATCTTTCGTTTTAAAGCCTCGTTTTTATTCTTTAAAAATTAGTTTTCCTCTTTTAATACTTAAATCTTACTCTCTAAAAACGGAGTATAATTATTAATATATTTCGGCGGTAGTTTAAATTATCTTCCCTTATAAAGTACCTTTCTTTAAGATTTAGTCGGATTTTTTTTATTAAATAATTCGAGAGTTATCCGGTTTCGTTTTTAACGGTAAGGATAAATATTCTTTATAACGTAGATTATTAAAGAGCGATTAAATAAGTAATATAAATTTAAATTTAAAATAACGGGACGGGGCTATTTTATTATAGAAACTTTTCGAGCGCTAATAATAACTAGTTTAAATATTAAATTTAATCGTATTAACTAAGTTTACGTACTTTTAAATTATTACCTCGGTTTCTACTTTTAATAATATAGAGCGCTAGGTCTCCGTAATTAATAACTTTACTTTTAAATAAAAGAACGATTATATTTACGTAGGATTATATTTGGCCGCCGAGAGGGGTAATTAAGAGATAATTATATTATTAATTAATTAAGAAGTTAAAGCGTCCCTAGTAAATAAACGGGGTCGTATATTATTAAATCTTTCCGCGTAATTAAATTATAAGGAAGCGATTAAACTTTTAGTCGATAAAGAGGTATTAATATCGGCGGTTAATAATACCGGACGTATAACGCGTGATTTAATAAAAGAGATAGGTAAGAAATATATTATTAAGGCTTTAAACGGTGAATAATTAATAAATTATATATTTAAAGATTAAATTATTCTTTTAACTTCGTCGTCTTATTCCCCTTTTTATCTTAAAGTTAAGTTTAATAGGAAGAAATATTAAATAAAAGAGGCGCTTAAATTAATACTTTTTAAAAGAAATAAAATAAATAGACTTTATAATTTCGTAAAGTTTTGGCCGACTTGTAATTAATTTTTAAAATACTAAATCTATTAACCCTTAGTTAATCTCGCGGTATATTAATTAACGAATTTATAATTACGCCTAGTCCTTTAAGCCGGAAGAATATTACTATCTTTAAAATTAATTCCGAATTTAATATTAATAATAAGTTAAACTCTCTACTATTTAGGAGGAAAAGATTATACGGATCGATATAGTTTATATTAAATAAATTCTTAAGAATAATTTCTTATTTAAAAGGCTATATTATATCCTCTAGATATTTTAATCTTAACGAGGTATATAGTATTATTTAAAATATTTATATTAAACTTCTAGGGTAAATCGATCCTAAGGTTATAAAGAGAATTATTAAATTTAATATAAAATATTAGAGTAAACCTATTAATTATTTCTTAATATTAATTAAAGAACTCTACGAGAACCTAGTTTTTTAATAAATATAGAAAGTTTTTAAATATCTTTAATAAACCCTATACTACGATATAAGTTTATATATTTATCGAGTATTCTTCGAAGAAGTATAATTAAATAAATCCTACGCTAGGAGTAAATTAAACCTAATATATTTAATAATAAAGTAATAAACTTAATTTACGAGAAGACGTATATATACGTAGAAGAATAAAAGAGTAAGAGTAGTAGATTTACTACTAGATAGGCTCGTATCGAAAAGATTTTAAAAATTATAAAAAGGAGGATAAACTCGTATCGATAAAATTATAAAGAGAAAAGTAGGTTTATATTAATAAGATTATAAAGGGGAGGATAAACTCGTATCGAAAAGATTTTAAAAAAAAGGGTAGGTTTATATCGATAAAATTATAAAAAGGAGGATAACCTCGTATCGAAAAGATTTTAAAGATTATAAAGGGGAGGATAAGAGAGTAAGAATAAATATCCTATTATTAGATAAATATATATCGAGACGATCTTAAAGACCTTAGATAAATTATAGATAGAAGAATAAGAGGGTTAAATAATATACGAGTTTAGTAATATCCGATTATCCGTTTATTTAGAAAATAGGATAAAAGCTACTTTCTTTATAATCCTTTAAATATAATTTATAAATACGAAAATATTAATTAAACCGTACTAGAAATTTAATTAGAGTACGAATTACTAGTAAGAATAACGATATAATTAATAGTGATTATATTACTAGATAATAGGTAAATATAAATATATTATACCCTAAGGCGTATATTAATCGTATATTCTTACTCTTTCTTCTAGTTATATTAAGGAAGTATAAATATTAAAGATAAAGGAGTAAACACTAAGAGAGAATATAAAGTTTAAATTTTTAAAAGAGGAAATAAAGTTTTAAAGAAGGTATAAACTCTAAGGGAGGAAGTAAAGTTTAAGAGAGGAAAGAAAGTTTAAAAGAGATATAAATATTAAAAGAGGAAGTAAAATTTAATCGAGGTATAAGTATAATATATTCCTACTTTTTCTTTTAATTATATTAAGGAGGTATAAGCGTTAAGGGAGGAAGCGAGGTTTAAAGGAGGTATAAATATTAAGACTTTAAAGAAAATATAATTATAGTATATTCTTATTCTTTCTTTTAATTATATTAAGATATATATATTAAGGGAGGTATAAACGTTAAGGCTTTAAAAAAGAAAGTAAGATTTAAGAAAATAAATCTAATAGGGTAATACGAGGGTTATAACGATAATTATTAAATCTTCTATATCTTATCCTTCGTTTAGTAAATATTCTTTAATATAGATCTATTTAATTACTTTTATACTTAAAGCGATATATTATAAAAAAGCGTTTAACGGAAAGAGAAATAGAATAATAAAAAAGATAGTAATAAAGTCGTCTTTAAATAATTCGTATATACCTTAAGTACCTAAAGTAAGAATGGTAACGAAGATAAAATCTACTAGAAAGATTATAACTTTTTTAGGTATATTAATTAAATTAAAAAGTCGATAAAATTATAAAATAAAAAAGAAATAAAAGATTAAAAGATAAGAAAAACCCTAATAAATAATCCTTAAATAAAAGCGGTAAATACTCGGAGTAATTTTAAAAACCGTTTAAACGAGGCGTACTAAAGATCGATAAATTAAAGAGATACGAAGCGGGTCCTTTCCCCGGTCGAAGGCTAAGGCGTACTCGATTTAATTTAAATATAATAATTATTATATTCTCTAAATTATATAAATCGTCTATAATTTAACTATTAAATTAGCGCTCTAACGGGAGGAGTTATATCTTATACTTTCGAATTAACCGTATCCGATACGGTTTATTATTTATAGGAATCGATTCTCGAAGTATACGATACTTCGTTTAACGAAATATAATATATTTTTTATTTAACCCTTTAGTTTTTAGGACGATAAAGGTCTTTTATTAAAAATACCGAAGAACTTTTATATTTACTCTCTCTAATATTTCTTTACTCTTATTTTATTAATATTTTCTAAATTTATTTTAACCTCCTACTACTTAGGTTATTCGTTATAAAGGCGAGTATTAATATTAAATTTAATTATCTCGTTTATATTTAATAGTCGCCTCGTTTTATATAATTATACTACTTTAGGTAATAAACTCGTATACGGTATATATTAAGAGCGCTAAATCTTTATTACGTCCACGTTTAATAGCCGCCTCGTTTTATAAAATTATATTACTTTAAATAATAAACTCGGGCTATAGATTTAAATATAGGATAAAATAAAAGTAAACGAGTTTTAATAAACTTACTTATATATTAATAATTAAGATTTATAAGAGCCTATAAAGCCGACCTTATAAGTTAGTAATTATATATAATAAATAAGGCTGAGTCTATAAAGGGGGTATAATAAGAAATTTATTATATAAATACTATTAAAATAAGAACCTCGATATTCCCCTCGAAATATCCTTCGTTAATTACTTTGATAAATACGTAGAAATAACGATACTTTTAAATATAACTCTTACTTATTACTATCTTCTATCCGTAAATCAAATTAATTAATTTTTCCCTATAATAGACTTTTTTCTACTACGGCCAGCTTTCTTCTTATTAAAATATTTAATTAACGTCTAATATTATAATACCTAAAATAGGCGGCGAATTATAATATCTTTAAAAATTTAAAGTCTTTAAGGTAGTTATCTAGTTCTAGTAAAAATACCTAAAATAAACGAGATAAGGTTTAAAAAGAAAATAAAGTAATTATAAAATTATCGAACTAAAGTAAAAATAATTCTTAGGAGGGTAGTACGGCGTAGAAGAAATAATAAATAAATCGGAAGTTTATTAAAATACGAGCTGGAGAAATACGATAAAAGGTCTTTAAACGGTAGAATAAAGAAACTAAATACTCTCTCGATAATTATAATTTATAATAAAAAGACCTAGGTTTTCGCTTCGAATATAACTTCGAGTTACTCGATATATATTTCTCGATCTTTTATCTTAATAGCTATAATATTCTTTACGTTAATATACTAATAAGGTATTAGAAGTCGATTTAATTTATTTTTAAAATTATTTACGTTTAAAAACTTTAGTTAAATATTTCGTCCCTATAAATTAAAAAGCCTAATAGTCGAATCTAAGGTATAAAAGTAAAAGAAACTTCCAATTTCCTATACTCTCCTTATAATACGTGCGCGCGGTAGGTCGTCGTTATCTCTTTATAATTTCTATCCGTTTTATAACTTCTCTTCGTATTTAAAAGTTTTTATAAACTCTTTATAAACTTTATTATATTCCGTAAAATACTCTTTTATTAAATAATCTACGCCTTGGCCGGTTAACTAATAAAGAGGATTTTATATTTATATCGGTAATAAATATATTTACTCTAGATTTATAAGACGTTTAATATATTATTACTCGTTAATATAAACGTTATTTTAATAAATATCCGTAAGGGTAAAGAGGAAAGATTTATTACGAAAATCGCGATCTATAAAATAAAATAAGACCGTGTATATTCCCGTTATAACGGCTATTTAGGCTCGGTAGTCTAGTTTATTATTAATCGAATTAAATTAATATCGTAGCCGATTATCGTAATATATTAAGAGATTAAGTATATACGGCTCTACGGCGGTATAAGTATCCCCTTTAATAATATTAATTAATATTTCTTTATTTTCTAACTTTTAGAGTCGTAGAGTTAAGAGCCGATTAACGAGATTTAATACTCCTACGTTATTTAGGGTAAAAGATTTAATCCGTGTTAATAATATTCGACCTAATAAAAGTATTATTCGAGATAAATCTCTAAATAAATTAATTCTCCGACTTTTATTTTATTATTTTTCTTTTTAAAACTCCGATAATATAACCCCCTCGTTTTCTTCGATATATTTAATAAGGAGGTATCCCGGCTTTAAATTATATAACTAGCGACGGTAAAAATATAAATATAAAAGAGGATAGTAAAATAAGGAGTATAATTACCGGCGAAAATATTCTATAAAGCGGATATACTATAATATACTCCCTAGTAATATAAACTATAGAAAAAATATTAAGTTATAAGTTTCCGAGTACTAAGATTCGTATTATTTATATATTAATTATTATAGAAAATAAAGCCTAGTAGTTAGGGAATAAGAACGTCGGGGTAATTCCCTTAAATCCAAATATACGTGGCGGTTTTATAGTATAGTTTCTCTTCTATATTATTAAAGAAGTCCTCCTCGCCTACTTTATATAATAGAGAAAATCTAATTATAACTCGCTTTTCTAGATACTTTTTCTAGTCTTTAATTTAAATAAATAAATATATATTAAAACTTCCGTGGATTTAGTTATTTAAAGATATAAGATAATAACTTCTCTTTTTATTTAAATCTAGGTAATACGATACGATAACCTCGATCTTAATATTATAATTAAAGAGATAGATTAAAAAGTTAACTTTTTTATCCTAGTAGGTTAATCGCCGGGATATCTTTTACTTTTCTTCGAGAGTTATATTTAATATAATCTCGCCGTTAAGAGTTTTTAAAGTTATTACGCGAGTACTAAAGTCCGTGGATATAACTCTAGAGTAATATAATAATAATAGAAGTTTTATTAGAAAAGTACTTTTAATATTAAACATTATTATTTATTAATAACTAAAATTTTACTACGCGTTAAAATTAATATTACGAGACTATCTCCGGCGGTAGCTTGGACGATTATTCGGTAATTTATATAAAGCGGTTAAACGATTTTTATATTTTAATTATTAGAACTAGTTATTAGAATTATTAAATTTAAATTATAATAAATACGCTAGTTTAATATAGCTACCGTAGCTCCCTTCTAAGTAAATATCTCTAGTATTTATTAAACGAAATCGCTATCTTCTTAAATATCTACTAAATAGTTATAGTATTTTATATTTATATATAAATCTTCCGGCTATATCTTCCGAAGACGAGAAATTACTAAATATATATACGAGTATATTTTAATAGATGAAACGTATTAATATTATATTTATTACGAGAATATTTTAATTATACCTTAATTAAAGTAGGTATCGTAATATCTCTAATATATTCTTAAAAGGGAGGAGAGAGAATTAACTATTTAATATAATATTATTCGTCTATATTACTAAATAACTATATCGAAATTTATTATATAATGAATTATCGCCCGATTACTCCTAGAACTCGGGATTTTATTATTATTATAGTTATCCCGCCTTTCTACCTATACGTAAATCGAGTATTATTTATTATTAAGTTATAATATCGCCGAAAGTTAATTCTTCGCTCGTCTAACTTTACTAAGTTTTTATTAGTCCATCGATAATAAAATATAGATTTAATTATACGGTTTAGGTTTTAACCGTAATCTCTATTCTTTTAAAAGATTTAATTATATTATCTCGCTTTTAGTTAGCTTAGCTAGATTATTTATTTAAAAATATCCGAGGAAACCCCTAAAGTAAGGAATAATTATTATTATTAAACTATAAACTAGTAAGGTTTATTATAATATTAGAGATTGAATTATATCGATACTAGGTCTACTATACTCGCGGAAGGATATATATAATATTAGATAAACGATAAATAAAATAGGAATATTAATATAGTTTAAAGATATTAATTAAATTATATTTAAGAATATTTATATACCCGAGGCGGAAGTAAAATATATTAGTTATAATAAACTTTATTCGAATCCTTATATAAACTATCGAAAATAAATAAGTAACTAGTAGGATTATAATTAGCTCTAGGAAAATATCGATTATTATTACTACCGTTTATCGCGCGATTTAGTAACGGCTATTAGTTAGCGGTAATTAGGTAACGGTAGTTAATTCTCTACCTCGTTTATATATTAAGAGGTCTTTCCTAAGTTAAATATATCTTTTAATAAATAACCGACGTTTATTATTAGTATTAATATAATAGTCTAGTAGCCGAGAATAATAATTAATATATTATATAGTCGCTAGGCTCTCTAGTACCCTCTTGTAAATACTATTTATAGGAATAAAATAATATTATACTTTATAAGACCGAGCGATAGTAGTATTAATAATATAGAAGCGAATATAAACTAGAGATACTATATTAATATAACTACGGATACTTTTTACTATTAGATACTATACTTTCTTTAGAGTCCCGAGTAAAGTAGGTTATAAATTACTCGTACTTCTACCGGCGCCTCTATTAAATATAGTATAAATTATAATCTATTATATAAGGCTAATAAACTAGTATATTATTAATATATCTCCTATTTATAAATAGGGGCGAAATTAATATAAATAGTATTTAAGATAATATCGTCTAGCGCCTAGCGCTTTAACTTAATAATTAATTATATAAAGAGAAATAAATAGGAGTAAATTAAGGATAGAGAAATCATTATTTATAATAATATTTAATAATCTATAGATATCTATTTAGAGAAGCGTGGATCCTTAACTACTAAAGACGATATTATTAAATAGTAAATAGGTATAAAGCGAGATTCTTATCTAAGGATATTTTAAAGAATATTATAAATATCTCGTCTATATTTAATTGGATTAAGATCGACGATTATATTAAACCCTAAAGATATTATAATTTAAATAAAGAGCGCGCTTATACTATATTATTAAATAGTAAAGACGTAGGACGTAGGAGCGAGGTAAAAGGGAAGAGTAATACTATAATAAATCTTTATCCGGCACGTTAAATATAAATTTCTTTATTTCTAAATAATTTAATAACTACTAAATTAAGTCCCGGGTATCTCGATTTAATAGTTATATATATATTTAAAACATTACTTAATATTCTTAATATAGAGAATAGAGTTTTATAGAGGCTTAGGTAGGATATCTTTATTTATTATTTTTTTATTTATTCTATTAAATAATATTAATATTAGATTAATAACTTTATTAAAGGGTCTAAATACTCTAAGAACTATAATTCTTTATACTCTAAAGTATTTATAATTAAGAATACTCTATCGAATAAAAAGTTTCTAGTATTATTAATAGGGGCTAAATTACTAGCTTATACCTAAAGTTATATAAAGAAATAATCGTAGTATAATATATAAGTAGTAGAGTAATAGTATAATTTAAAGTATTTATTATATCCGTTATTATTACTCTAAAGGGTCTAAGTTTATTTAATTAATTAACGGATCTAGTAAAACGATTATATTTTCGGGGAGAGAAGATTATTAATTTACGATAATAATATAAATAATATTTTAATAGCGGATTAAGATATCTAGTCTAAAGTTATAACCGAGGAAACGAAATCTTATATTTAGGTCGTTAATCCGAGTCTAGTAATTTTCCTTCCCCGGCCCGTATTAATATAGTTCTAGAGATTTAAAGTTAATTTAATATTAATAAAAAACTCTTAATCTCTCTCCTCTCGGAATAATAATTATAGATATAAAAGTTTTAAATTCCTTTCCTATTAAAACTAGGAGGTTTAATAATATATTGGTTAAATATAGGTTCTAGTTATTATAAAAGGTTAATAAATTTACGGTAAACGAAGAGTTAATCTACTTTCTACTAACTAGCCCTTATTCTAGCGGCGGGTACCGCGTATATTTAAACTTTTAATTTATTTTCGCCTACCCCCGCCGTACGCGAGTCCACCGTCTTTATTATAGAGTTTTATATTAAGTTACGTTAAATTATAACTATATCGTAAAGTAATTTCGTTAAACCCTAGACCGCGCTATCTTTAAAGATAAATATATTATAGAGTAAAAATAACTAGTTTAAATCCGGGCTCGATATACGTTAAATTATCGATATTATAAAAAAAGATATTAATGAGAAACTAGGCACCGAGTACGACTAACGTAATATAATATATATAGGAAGGAAGTAAGAGCTGCGTCGCGATTTCTAGTTTTTTAATATTTAGGGTTTTACCGTTATATTAGGATATTTATAAAAATACGTCTTTATATTAATTATAATTTTAATTAAGTTTTACGGAGTCTAGGTTCGTATTAATAAAACTTTAATAATAATAATATTTTATCGCTATTTAATAAAGGTATAATAGGGAGTATATAGATATTTCTTATTATTTATTATAGTATATTTTTCGTAGTACTCTATAAATGCGCTTATCCTAATCTTTGGACGAGATATTAATCGATATTATAAATTATAACTAAAATAACTAGTATTACTCCTATAGCGTAGGAGATTAAATATCGAATTAGGTTTATAATAATTATTAACGGAATCAATAAAGGAGGGTAATATTACTAATACTCTAAATATACGACTATTTAGAATTTATAAAGAATAATAATTAATAAAAGGTATAGTTATACCGCCGAAGTATTAAAAGTTCCTATTATATATTATTAAATATCTCTACGTATTAGGCTAGCACGCCTCTTTAATAAGTATTTATTATATTACTAATTAATAAATCTAGGTTATTATCGTTTTTACGAATCCGAATTATATAATCTATACCTAGTAGACTACCTTACTCGCGTAGACCGTCGTTATTATATTTATCTTTTTTAATATAATAATATTCCGAAAATTACCTATATTAGAGGGTATCGTTATATTTATTTATATCTTCGGGTTTTATATATTTATTATCGTCCTTTAATATATATAATACGTAAAGGTTTATATAATTAAAGTAATAAACGAATATTAATTAACCCTTATTATATTAAAGTAATAACTCCGAGGAGCGACTTATTTATATTAATTATATTTTCGTTTAATAATTAGTCTAGTTCCGGTATTACTTCCCTCGTTAATATAAACGCGGTAATCGGTAATATTATTAGTACTAATTTAAATATCTATTTAATAAAGGAGTTGAAAAATACTTTATAGATCCTACTTTATTTAATAATAACAATAACCGTAATAAACTATATATTAAGTTTTATTACTATTAATATATTCGCTTAACTCGACTTCCAAAATCTAATATCGATTAACTTTTATATAATTATATTAATATTATATCTCGGTAACCTAGATAACGTAATTAACTCCCTAATTAATTAACTATACATCGAAGTACTCCTTAATACTACGCGATTACGTAGTACTATAATTACTTTAATTATTATAATACTCGTCCTATTAACCTCCTACGCCGTAAATACTATTATAACTAATTTAAAATAATTATAGTTCTTCGCTTATAATAATAAACCCCTATTTAGTATATAATTTATACGAGTACGACCGGCCTAGGATATATAAGTCTTTTATTATATCTATTTACGTTATTTTTTATAAATCGCTTTATACCCATTAACGGTACTTTAAGTCCGATAAACGTAATAATAATTTCTTTAAACTTTACGGTCATCCTCGTTTATATCGTAATTAAAAGTACTATTATATACGGAGTATTTATTACTTTAGTTAATTCCGGTCTCTTAAGTAACTATATAATCTATATAATATATAAATCAATTTAATAGTAGAGGTATATACGATTATTTTAAATAATAAATAAATATTCTTTAAAAGTATATTCGCGGTGAATTTTTCCCTCTATCTCGATTTAAGTTTAGAAAAGTAGGTAATATTATTAATATTATAATTATATCTTTTCTATTTATCGCCTAGATTTTCTAATTTTTTCCTAATATACCGAATCCGATTAGGATATTTATAAATTAATAAATAACCGGCTAAAGTAATACCGGTATATAATATATATTAATTATATATTCTACTAGTAGGTCGATTATAATCTTTAACACGGTTATTATCTTTTTCACGATTTATTATATAACGACTATACGGTATAAATATATAGGACTAGTTATATATATTAAGAGGGATATATAAGAGAAACCGAAAGACTCTATATACGCGATTATAGGGAAAAAGTATATAGTTAAAGTCGAACGATCGGAGAGTAATATTTTAATTTAGCGAGTCTAATACGTCCTTTTTATAAACTAGTATATATTCTCGAATATAAGAAAGTATAGAGGAGTAGCGAGAGAGTAGTAAAAAAGTATAACGGAGTATAGGGGAGTAAAGAGGAGTATAAAGAAATAAAGCCCTAAATTCGGGGGTAATATATATATTTATTATAAATATTAATAATAGGATCTTTATTTAATAGTCGAACGAGTTAAAGTCGGAAATTCTTAATAACTTTTATAGGATACTTTTAATTCGTTAAATTAAATAATTTTAACCGCGGCTCCTTAACTAGAGAGGCTTAGCTATATATTATCTAATATAAAATTTAAATAAACTTTTAATATTAAAGACCTACCTAACTAAATATAAAAGAAATAAATTTATTTAGTTATCCTTCGTGTATTTAGAGGATATAAAGAAATTAAATATTTATTATTCTTCCGTTTAATATTTATTACTAGGTAGTTATATCTCCCTAACTCTAAATCGGGATAATATATAACTTCGGTCCTTTACTTATAAAGTGTAATTATATTAGAATTTTACTAGTATAATTATAAAGCGGGGATAATCTAGATAGTTTTATTAATAAAAATAACTTCTTTAGTATATTATCTTTATATCGAGAATATAATAAAATAAGGCTTAATTAAGAATATTAGAAATATTAATTCTCCTTTTTACGAAACCCTTATGAGAGGATTAAGGAAGAGAGATAGTATAGAAATAATTTTTAAATATATAGAAAAATACTTTATATTTATTAAATTAATATTAATATTTTAATATTATCGCCCCCCGAGTATTTATTTCGATAGTTAATAATATAACTACCTTAGATACGACCCCGCTAAATTTACTTCTTTAAATTTTATTTATTTAAATTTATACCTCCCTTCTCTCCTTCCTTCCTTCTATTATTTATATATCTCTTTTATTTTTATTATTAACCTCGATTAATATTAAATTAAGTGTATTTACTAGGATAAATACTCGTATTAATATATTAAATCTACTCGATTAAAGAAGCGGACTTACGTACGCGGTTATAAACACCGTTATTTACGTCTTTAACAATAACTTTAAGAAGGGTTATTAATCCTCGATATTTAAATCTCGTTTAATACTAGACTTTACTCCTTTATATTTATCGCTCGCTTAATATTAAACTTTTATTCGCTAGTCATACCTCCTTAGCGTGTTTAGGAAGAGTAGGAATATATATTTAATATACGTATTTAATTATTTTTGATTTTTCTAGTAATATAATTCTTATTAATAATTCGTACTTTAATTAAATTTCTAGTACGGTTTAATTAATTATTACATAGTAGTTATAAATCGTAAATTGTATATATATTGTTATTTAATTCGTATTATTATTTTACTCGTAAATCTCTTTTCTTTAAACAATTCTATATTTTAGAAGTTTACGTAGTTATTTAATACTTTTATTTTTATCTAGTATTAGAGTTTTCACTCTTACTCTCTTATCCTCCTCTTTATTTAGTAGTGAATTTTTTATTTTTACTTTTTTATCCTCCCCTTTATCTAGTAATAAATTTTCTACTTTTACTCTCTTATCCTCCCCCCTATCTAGTAGTGAATTTTCTACTTTTACTCTCTTATCCTCCTCTTTATTTAATAATAAACTTTCTATTTTTACTCTCTTATCCTCCCTTTTATTTAATAGTGAATTTTTTATTTTTACTCTCTTATCCTCCCCCCTATCTAATAATGAATTTTCTACTCTTACTCTCTTATCCTCCCTCTTATCTAGTAGTGAATTTTTTACTTTTACTCTCTTATCCTCCTCTCTATTTAGTAGTAAATTTTTTATTTTTACTCTCTTATCCTCCCCCCTATTTAGTAGTGAATTTTCTACTTTTATTTTTTTATCCTCCCCTTTATCTAGTAGTAAACTTTCTACTTTTACTCTTTTATTCTTCCGTATATATATATATACGAATCTTATAAAGACGTACCTAAATTAATATACGTACTTTCTCGTAAACTAAATTTATTACTTTATCGTTAAATATACTAGGTTTTAAATAGTTATTTTAAAACCGAATAATTCTAGGGGAAACTACGTATATATAATCTTTAAAATCTTTTCGATACAGGTTTATTTAGTCGTAAATTTTCTACTCTTACTCTCTTACTCTTCTATATATATATAAATACGGACTTTATAATAACGTATTTACGATAATATATTTAAATTAATATATATACCTTTTTATAAACTAAGTTTATTATTTTATCGTTAAATATATTAGGTTAAATTTACTCCTAGCGTAAAATTTATTTAATTATCCTATACTATACCGAGTATATTTCTTCGAAGAATACCGGATAAATATTTAAATTTATATCGTAATATAAGGTATAGGGTTTACTAGTGAAATCCAAGTTTATATCGTAGTATAGGTTTTATTAACGATATCTAAGATTATATCCTAGTATAGGGTTTACTAGTAATATCTAAGATTATATCGTAGTATAAATTTTATTAACGATATCTAAAAACTTTTTATATTTATTAAAAGACCGGGTTCTCTAAGATAAAAGAATAATTTAATAAATATATAAAATTAAATATACTCTTAGGTTATAATTTTAATAATATTATTTAATTTTAATTACTTCGTAGAAATCGCTTTAATTATAGTAGTAATTCGAAAAGTAGCGATTATAGTAGAAGTTATATAATAGTAAACCGTATATATAAATAATAGACGTAGACGCGAAGAGAAGGATATATAGGAATAAATCGTTAATTAAATTTAAACTAACCTCGCGCTAGAATTCTAATCTCGAAAATAAAAGTAAATTATTATTTTTATAAATTATTAAATACTCGAAAACTACGCTAAAACCTTACTTTTATATAAGAAAAAATCGATTATTTAAGACCTTAGTCCTTTATTATTAATACTCCTATAACGCTAAATATTTACTCCTCGGTTTTATCGATATTCTAACTATTATTATTATTCGTTTATATTATTTTACGGCCTCGTTATCGTTAGAGTTAATATCCCTAACGTTATTACTAAGGGAAATTATTAAGGCTCCGCGGTATCGGCCCGATTCCCGAACTAATTATAATATTTTTTACCCGTAATTACTCCGTAGTAGTAATATTACTTTCTAAAAGTTTAAATTAAATCTATTTCACTAGCGTATTTATTATAATTATGGCCACGACCGATAACCTATATATATAAACTAGACTAAGATATTTTCGAATTAAAAGAAACGAAAACTATAAAATCCGAAAGTAGTAAACGTAAAGTAGATATTTTAAATAAATCTAGTATTTTAATACTTTTTAATATCTTAGTACTAAAGAAAGCTCGCTTAACCGATATTATAATTATAAATATTAAGATTTATATTCTCTTTTAGGAGCCGTAGCGTCCTTCGTAAAACCCTTTAATAGGAATTAATCTATTAAGACTATTAAGGGGGAGACGCTTAATTAATCCTTAATATTAATTAAAGACCTCTACGAGAACCTTAATCTTTTAATAAATATAGATAGTTTTTAGATATCGTTAGTAAACCCTATATTACGATATAATTTTAAATATTTATCGAGTATTCTTCGAAGAAGTATACTCGGTATAATATAGGATAATTAAATTATTTTTACGGTAAGAGTAAATTAAATTAAGTATATTTAATAATAAAGTAATAAACTTAACTTTAGGAGAAAGTATATATATTTATAATATCGCGAGGTCCGTATACATATATATATATTAAATAAATTTTAAAAGATTAAAGATACGTAGTTTCCTCTAAAATTAATACGCTCGTATCGAAAAGATTTTAAAGATTATAAACGGAAGAATAAAAGAGTAAAAGTAGAAAGTTTACTACTAAATAAACTCGTATTAAAAAGATTTTAAAAATTATAAATATATAACTTCCCCTAGAACCTTTTAGTTTATACGAAGAGACTATTAATAATAATATTATCGGGGGATCTTAGATTTACGAGCGCCTTTTTCTTAAGAAAACGGAGTACTCTCGGTATTAATTTCGCCTTTATTATAGTAGCCGCCGATATTATCTTTACTTTACTTTTACTAAAAAGCGCCGCGGTCTTTAATAATCTCTAGTTAAGCGCGCTAAAATAAATATTAAAACCGTTATTATTATCATAATAACTACTCCCTTAAATAGTCTAGAGACTATATAGATCGATATAATATATACCGAATAAAAATAAATATCGAGTAAGGATTTAATATCGAGTAAAGAAAGTTATAAATATATATATTAAAATAATAACTTAACCCTTCTTAAAGTTATTATTAAAGATATAAATAATAGTATTATAACCCGTATATAAATCCGCTTCCTTAATCGAATAGATTTAATATATTAATACGGGTATTTATCTTAATAAGTACGTTTAATTTAATAGTAATAAAATTAATAAAAATTCGTAATAAAAGTAAAGGAGATATAAATTTAAAGAAATAAATAAAGAAGTAAAATTTAAAGAAATAAAGTTTAAGGAAATAAAATTTAAGGAAATAAAATTTAAAGAAGTAAAGTTTAAAGAAATAAAATTTAAAGTAATGAAATTAACAGGGTAATAACTAACTTCTATATTCTAATTTATATTACTAATTATCGAAGTAAATATTTAGGGTATAGATTAATTAGAATTATTATAAACCCGTCGGTTAATAAGATCGAAATCTTTCGATTTTAGAGTAAAGAGAGGGTATATAAGAAATTAAAACCGTCCTAGGCTTTAACGTATTCTAAATACGATTTAATTTAATTAAGTTTTAGTTATTAACTAGTTATAGAGGTTAACGCGGTGAAAATAAATATATTAAGTAAATAATCTAGACTATAGTTTATATAATATTATAATATAAATATTTAAAGTATTTAAAAAGTTTCTATTAGCTCGTTATAAAATAAAAAAGATATCCTCGGTTAATATAATTTTCTAGATAACGCGACAGTTATTTTTATTATTTAAAACTACTACGAATCTTTTATAGTCCGGCTATACGGTTTTAAACGAACTCGAATTCTTATCGAAGACTTTTCTACTACGTCGTCTTTATTATAAATTATATTTAATTATTACTTTCTTTCTCTTTCTTTTATATACTCTTTTAATTCTCTTTATACTCCTTTATACTCTTATACTTCTCTTTATACTCCTCTATACTCTTATACTTCTCTATATTATATATATTTATAATTTTAAATTTTATAATCTCTTTTCGATAAAGTTCCGAGGATAAATAATAAGATAATAGAATTAACTTTATTTTCTCTAAACCTTAGAAACGGATCTATAAATTAAAGTTTAAAAGAATTATCTTATACTTCTCCGGTAGATTACGAGATAGGTATCCTATTATTAATATAATTAAATATATATTATTAATAATTATACCGTGATAATATTTTATACCGGAAGGTGGATAAAAAAAATCTTATAACGATATTAAAGTATCCTTCGGTAGGAATTAAAATACTTTATAATTTATAAAATATTCTTTAATTAAGAGACTTATTACGTTATTTAAAGGAGAGGCGTAGCGACGGGAGTTAACCGAAAAATAAAATCTATATTCTTTCTTAGATATAGGCGTTACCTCCGATCGAATAACCGAATTATAGAAGTCGTTAATAGAAGGTTTATAACTCCTAGTATACGTCTCGTTATTAAATAATAAATAATCTAAAGGTAGATCTTCGACGTTTACGGTATAAACTATATTTAAAATTAACGTAATAAATAAAGTTATTATATAGTTACTCGAATAAAGAAATATTAAAAGTTAAAAATAATAGTATTCCTTCGGACCCTTAATTCTAAACTAGTTAACCTCCGAACCTTCGACGATTAATAGATCTCCGGTATATAGGTCCTATAAAAGATTTAGATATTCGAACGGTAATAAACCCTCTTCGGAATTATTTAGAGAAGTTTAAAGTAATTGCCGCTAGACTTTAATTACTTTTAATCGACGAGGTAGTAAAGAATAAAATAACGAAAGCGGACTATTAATAATTTTTAATAATATAATAAAATAAGTATTATCTACCGGGAAGCGATAGTAATAATAATAGAATTTTTTATCGCCCTCGTCGTCTAGTATAAATTTATATCGGTTATATAAAATATAGAATTAACCGTTATATATCTAAAAATAAGTTTCTTTACCGGGTATACTACTAGTAATATTTTAAAGAAGGGCGGATATAACGCGTTAATTATCCTTAAGGTCGTAGTAGTCTATAGTTTAATTAAATATGAAATTTTAAGAGCGAGAACTAAATCTACGAGAATAAGAAGTAAGGATTAGGTATCGTCCGTCGGTATATACTTTTTAATAATAATTATTCTCGGAGTATTTACGGATTAAACGAATACGGCTTTCTAATAGGATATCCTTTTAAATATTAATTACGAATAAATATCTTTAATCTAAGCTTTACTCTAAGTTAAAGAGTTTAAATACTAATATTCTATATTTAAATATTATAATTTTTATAATAAAACTGTTTTAAAGAAGTTTATATATAGCGCTCGTAAAGACCGGCTAGCGGGAAGCTTCTATAGTTAATAAAGATTATATATTCATAACGAGCTCCGTCTCTACGGTATCGTAGATATTTAATATTCGAATTTTCGAGCTAACGGCGTAGACGACTATACCGGTTATATAATAATACTAATTATTATAACCGAGAAGGACTATAGAAGACGGCCGAGTTTAAATAAAATTTAATTTAGTTATATATACTTTAAGTATCGCCTTCCCGTAGTTAATAGTATTTTAACTAGTTAGTTTTATTTTATTTAATTATAATATACGTGCCTAGGTCTAATTAGTCTTATACCGTTATAAAGAAAATTATATTATAGTATTCTTATTATTATATATACGCGGTAGATATTTTTTTTTAATAGATCGGATAAATCTTTCCTAAAGATTTTTAAGTTAAAAAAATCGTCGAGATAAAAATACGATATTACGTTAGTTAAAATCTCGATTAATAGTATTAAAATCGAAGGTACTATCTCTTAAACTATAACCCGATAATAGTATAAAAATTTATAGATAAGAGGGTTTATTTAATAGTTAACGCGGAATTATTAATACCGATATTAAACGGATAGTCCGCGTATTAAAATTTGGGTAGGGTAACTATTAATATAGAATATATTATAAAGTAAAAAAAGGGTATACTATAGAGTAATAATAAAGTATATTATAAAGTAGGAATAGGGTATAATATAGATAGTAATAGGGTATATAATAAAGTAATTATAGGGTATATTATAAAGTAATAATAAGATATACTATAAACTAGTAATAAAATATATTATAGAGTAATAATAGGGAATATATAGGAGAAGTAATATTATATACGGGGGCTAGTAATAAGCTATATATAGAGCTAGTAATAAAGTATATATAAAAGTAGTAATGAGCTATACTATGAAATATACTATCGAGTATACTATAGAGTAATAACGGAGTATATTATAAATTAATAGTAGAGTATACTATGAAGTAGTATAGAGTATATAATAGAGTATATTATGGAGTAGTAATAAGGTATACTATAGAGTAGTAATGAGTTATAATATAGAGTAATTACTATAGAGTAATAATAGAGTATACTATGGATTAGTAATAAGGTATATTATAAAGTAGTATAAAATATACTATAAAGTATACTATAGAGTAATAATAGGGTATATTATAGATTAATAATAGAGTATACTATAGAGTAATATAGAAATAATAGTAGGGTATATTATAGAGTAGTAATATAACGTAATAAGTTATATTATAGAGTATACTATGAAGTAGAAATAAGTTATACTATAAAGTAATAATAAGGTATATATTACTCTATAATATACTTTATAATATACTCTATAATTACTTTATAGTATATTTTATAGTATACTTCATAGTATAGTTTATTACTATCTCTATATATAACCTATTACTACTCCCATATATACCCTATTATTACTTTATAATATATTATATTACTACTCTATAATATAGTTAATTACTACTCTATAGTATATCTTATTACTACTCTATAGTATATATTATTACTATTTTATAATATACTCAATCCCTACCCTATAGTATACTCTATTATTACTTTATAATAGAAGGGTTTATTATTTAATAAACTAAACCGCCCCGTGAATTACCCTACTCTAACTCTATTATTATAGATTTTAATACTATAGTTTCGTAGGTAAATTTATAACGGTTATTAATTACTATAATCTTTTTATTAAAACTTTTAGTTATATTAATATAGTTCGTAAATTAAATAATTTAATTATTTATATTTAAACGGCCCCTAGAGCTAGATTCTAAAGTAGGAAAATTAAAATCTCTAGGCACTCCGCCTTAATAGGTTAATTTATTAAATAATAAATCCTTCTATACCTTATTCTTACTTTATAGTATACTTTATTCCTACTTTATAGTATACCTTATTATTACTCTATAATATACTTTATTATTATTTTATAATATATTTTATTATTACTCTATAGTATACCTTATTATTACTTTATTATTATTTTATAATATACTCTACTATTACTTTATAGTGTGCCCTATATATACGCGTATATATGGGTTATACTATAAGGGTGGATAATACTCGTCTCCGTATACCGGAATTACTATAAAAGTAGAGGATAAAAAAGACGTCTACTATATATATTAAATTAACTAACTAGAAATCTAATCCTAATTCACCTACGTTATTCGATTTTTAAATTACCGCTTTTATCCTCTCCTATTTATCTTCGTCTTTATTTTTATTTTTATTAATAATTTAAACGTTACCTCTAACTCTAAATAAAATAATAGATTATTTTCTCTACTCGTATAGCCGATATTAAAGTAAAGTATATTATTTCTTTTACTTTAAGTTAGACCTTAATTAAGACCTATATAAATAATATTCTTTTATTTATTCCGAGTCTTTCTCTTCTATATTTATAAAATTATATTTATTAACTATTAAATCGGCCGGATACTTATACTCGGAATATCGTATATAAAAGTAGTTAGCGTATAAACCCTTAGTATTAATCGCGGTAAAGAATCGATACCGATAATACCGAATTAAATTATAATTTATTATATCGTTTAGGGTTTACTTCCCGCGTATTTCTATTTTATATCTTCGTTTTATTTTAATTTTATTAAACTTCTAGCGAATCTAATCTCTTCTTACTTCGAGATTCTAAATATTATAATTATTAATCTTTATAAAGATTTTAGTAGACGAGGGGGTTAATAAATAAATAACTAAAAAAATTATCGATATAAAGTCGTTTTAAGGCTCTCTTATTTTATTATCTATATATTAATAAATAATAGAGTACGTAGAGTATTATTAAAGTTTAAATATATTTTTCTTCCGAAGTTTTTTACTTTCCTTTATTACTCTAGTACTCCGTCGTTTACGGGTTTATTTTAAGGGAATTTAAAATTCGAATATCTTTATTAAAAATTTATAAATATTAATATTTTCTTTAAAGTATCTAGTTCCTATATATACTTTAAAATAAATAGTATTTTATAGATATAAAGTACGAAAGAGATTACTATTATAACGGAAATAAATAAATAATAAGAATTTATTATAAAAGTAATAAAATATTCTCTCGTCGAGGGTACTATAAAGTAAGAGAAATATAATAATAAATAAGGATTTAGGCGCTTTTAACTTTAGAGTAAAATTATAAATAAATAAATATAAAGCTACTAGACTTTATTCGCCGATTTTAATTTAATCTAGTTTAAATATATTTACTCGCTCTATATATACCGTTTCTATCCTCGATAAAAATTAAATATAACGGGTAAGGATTTATTAATATAAAGATTAATTTACGAACTATAACTTGAGACGTTATTAATAATTTTATTTCCTATAAAAAATAGACCTTAAATTAAGGATATTAAAAACGATTAAAACTCTACGTATTAATACCGTATACTAGAAGAATTATAAAATTATTTATTTTCGTTTATTTAATCTAGGATACTTTATATATTTTATTTACTCTTATTATAATTAAGCCCTTAAACTATTTCTTTTAATTATATATATAATTTAAGGGACGTTTTATACCCGGGTTCTTTTAAATTATTCGTAAAAACGTTACGAACCTAAAGAATTAAAAGGAAATATTTTATATTAAGTATTTCCTTTTTACTAAAGGCTTTAGATCGGGCTATACGGATTATATTCTTAATTTATTACGGGTTTCTTATAAGTTTATTATATCCGAAATACGGCGAATAATAAATAGAGAAGAAATAAAAAACGAGAAGTAAAATAAAGAAAAGAGTATTTTATACCTCTCGTTCGTTAATATTATAATTAAATAGCTTCGAGTAATTTTTCTTTATAATCTTTATAATATTTATACCCGGTAATACTTTAACCTTATTAATAAATAATTTCTAAATACTCTTTCTAACTTTAATATCGAGTTCTCCGTATTTAATCCCGATATAAATACGAGATACGAAAGCCTCGTTAAATATTACGATATAATTAATTATTAAAAAGAGTACGCCCTAGAAGTACTCTAGTATACGTAGAAAGATATTAATAAATATATTATAACCGATATCGTAAAGCTCCCGCTTTTCGAGGAAGACGTTTACCTCGTTAATAAATAAAACCGTACCCTATATATAAGCGACGTCGAGTATTATAGAGAGGCTCTTCTCGATATTATTATTTTTTATCCTAAACTCTCTAATAGATACCGCCTAAGATATAAGTTAATTTATTATAGGATTAAACGTAGCGAAATTAAAATAAAGTAATTTTTTAAATAACTCGGCGATACCTTTAACTATGAGTGTTTTTCCTATATTAAGCGGTTTATATAATATTATTATAAAGCCACGCCCTTTACCTAAACGGAAATATTAATATAATCGTATATATTAAATCTGAATTTAATATTAACTTTATATAACGTTCTTAATATTCTTTTTAATTTTATATATATAAGACTCTACAAGAGCTTTAAAAGTATCTTTCTAGTTATATAATATAACGAGCGAGTCGAAAGCGCCTTCGTTCTACTCGATATTATTAATACTAGAAATAATAAACTCGACCTAGAGTTTCTCGTTAAAGCTGAAACCGAGTACGATAAAACTCGTAATAAGATATTCTTTATTAATAAACTCGCGTTTATTAAGATTCTTTTATTTTAGAATCTCCTCGATATCCTTTTTCTAGACTACGTTACCCTCTTTATCGACTAATAAATTAATAATATAGTAAATATTACTCTTTTTATCTTTAATTAATTTTTTTTTAAATTTCGGCTCCTTCTTTTTATTATTAAATTAAATTATATAATATTCGCCCTCTTTATCTAAACTACTCTCGGATTTATTATTATTATAAGATTTTAAATTATTAAAAATATCCTTATCCTCGGATTTAAATATAGAAATAGGGTAATTAAAATTAATATACCTAAAAATCGCGGGATCTACTATAACCTTATCGTCGATATAAATTTTTACGAGTTTTTAATTCTTTTAAGATAATTTAATTAAAAGTTTTTAAATCTCGGGAAGAGTGATAAAATACTTTATAAAAAATTATATCTTTCTAAAAACGATTTTATACGCCCTTAAGGGCGATAAATTTTTTATTATATTTAATTATTTATTCTTTTAACTTTTTATAGTCTTAATAATATTTTAGAGGATAATAGGTTAAACTAAAAATATTATATAATCCCTTAAACTTATCGACGGTAATTTATAAATTATTTATTCCGAAGTATTTACCGTCGTATTCTAGGTAGTATCCTTCGATTATATAATAATTATCTTTAAGAAGCGATAAATCCTATTTTAAATAAATCGGTAAAATTTAAAGATAATTTCGGTACGTTTTTTAATTTATTAAATTAACGTAGTTAATTTTAAAAACTCTAGGCTCCTCCTCCGTATTATATATAAAAGTATGTATAGTCTCGTTATTTTTAAAAAGTACTTAAAGGAGGTTAAAAGTAATTTTCTTATTTTCGAGTAAAGGGTAAAGAGATTTCTTAATCTTATTATAATCTTTATTAAGATATTTAATAAATACTTTAAGATATTTAGTTTTAAGAGTAATCTCCTTTATTTTTTCTTTTTTCGTTTTAAAAGTAGTCTACGTCTTAAGGTCGTTTATATAAGTACGTAGTTCTTCGAGAAAGAAGAAAATCGTATTTAAATTAATATAAAGAGAATCTTTCTTTAAAGAGATATTTTTTATATTTTTTATTATATATTTTAAAATAACCTTAAATAGTTTATTTATAATACCGAGGTAAATACCCGAATATTTATTTTCTTAATTAAATATACGGTGTACGTTAAAGGCGTACTCTTTATATTCGCCTACTTCGGTATACTCGCTCGACTTCTTTAGAATATACTTATATTTATTATTACTTTATAAGCGATTAACCCGTATAAACTCGGCCTTAATACCTCTCTTTTTTTCTTAGATTTTCTTTTTTTTACCGCGCGCCTTTCTCCTAAATCGAGTTTTATTATAGATAATACCGTTATTAGAATCCGAATCTCTCTCTTTTACTCTTTTAAATTTAATTTTTTAATTTATACTCGGTTTTTTAACTTTTTTCTTTTTAAACTTTTTTACTTCTTTTATTATCGCGTAAAGTTATTTTTAAAAAGTCTTATAGCCTTCCCCTTCTAATAAAGAATCGGAAGACGAAATAAAATCGTTAGAACTAAAGTTTTAGAACGAAAAATTTTTCTCGTTATTATTATTATCGTTATTAAAAGCGTAGTTCTCTCGCCTAGAATAAAATAATTTAGATTTCGATATAAATTTTATTATTAGCGAGACCTAAAGATTCTTAAAGAGTTTATTTATATTTCTTTTTATATTAATATCTCTAGGGACTTTATCTTTACCGGTAGTAAAATTTAAAGATAGAAAATAAAAATAAAGCGGGAGCCTAATAAGATTATAATTTTAAATATTTAAAATATAACTAACTTTATTATTAATAGATCCGTTCTATTTTATATTAAATAGGTGTAATTTTAATATTTAAATATAATAATAAAAATACTTTATAAATATCTTTATTTAAATTTAATAAATTCTACCGGTTATTTAAATCTAATTATTAATATAGGGATTAATCCTTAAGAGATAAGGAATTTATAATATTATTTATCTTCTTCTTTAACCCTTATTCCACCTATATTAATAAAGTAGGAATAGGAAATATCGGTGAATTATAGAGATATAACTTTAATTCGCTCGATTTACTAGTAAAGAAACTAGTTTAGTATATTTAATATAGGAAAATATTCCTCCCGTATTTATATACTAGTAGAGATAAATATTAATATAAGAAAATATTCTTCCCGTACCCCCGTAATTTATATTAGTTTATAATCGTAAAAAAGCTTTATTCTAAATATAACCGGTAGTAAGAACCGAGTATATTAAAATAATTCGAAGATAATCGTTAGAAAAAAGCTCGGCCTAAAGGATAATAAGGATTTCTTTAAATTTAAGGTAGGGTTACTTTTTACCCTATTCTTTTATATAGAAATAAACTAAGACTCCTAATTAGAATATATATTTTAATACCTACTAATTTAAGTTTTCCTTAAACCCTATTTTTAATGAGGATGAACTAGATAAATTAATTATAACTATTATATAAAATATAATTAAAGGGGATTATCGGGGGGGGGATTTAAAACTAATAAATAAAAATAAAAACTTTAATAATTTAATAGAGTAGAAGCTTTATTAATTATATAAATCGGTATATATAAAATCGACGAAAAGGTAGAATAGTAGTAGTATATATAACTAACTAATAAATAATAGGAAGACTAACCTCTATATTTAATTATTATTAAATCCTCCGCTTATATTAATCGGCCTTTAGTTTTAATATTAAAGTTAAAAGCGTTAAGGGACTTTAACCCCGTAAAGATAATAATAAAAGATATAGTAAAAGATATAAAATAATTACGATTATATATAATAACTTACGTGCGTTACGGTTTATAGGGATTATATTTTACGTTTTAATTATCTCGCTCGCTAAATTATTACGTATTATTATTTAGTTCGTAAAATCGGTTAAGGGGATCTTTTTAAATAATTTATATATACTAAGCCTTTAATAATATATACGCGCCTTTTAATACTCCGTATGGATACTTATTCCCTCTATTTTTACTTTATAATATTATATAGTTTTATATTATCTCTCTACTTTATTTATAATTTAAATAAATATTTAATCTACTTTAATATTTATCTCCGAAGAATATTTAAATCTAGTTAAATCCTTAACGTTCGTTGATTTTAATATACTTTTATTCACTTTAATATATAATCTAGATTACGTATATATTAAATATATTATTTCTAATAATAATTATAGGTTAGTATACGTTTTAGGAGCCGTATCCCCGGCTCCTTTATCTTATAATTACTACGGTCCAAATATATAATCTAACTACCCTCTTTATATCCGTAAAAATAGATTTTAATAATAAGAGTATATATTTTATACGAACCGTAAAAACGTAAAGATTTCGATATCCTCCTACTACGACTAGAGATTCTAAAAGTTACGAAATATACCTCTACGGCGGGGAAGCTATATAAGTCGTATTATTATATCTAATAAAATTAATATTTAATAGGGCGTACTCGGTACCGATAAAAAATAATAAGAAAGATTAAAGTAATAAGGAACGTATATCTTATTTATTAAATATACCGATCGTCGATAATCTAGTTATTCGATTTAACGGTAATAATTAATTAATTATAATAATTTAATAAAGTCGAGCTTAAAGCGATTAACGGAAAATAAAAAGAGGTTTAAAATAATTAAAAAGAATTCGTATATAAATAGTTTAAAGACTTTTAAAGAGATAAATAATATTCTATAAACTCTCTTAAAACGATAATTATATTATATTATATCGATATTATTACTCTTAAGTTAGTTTAGATAATATTATTTTTATAACGATATAATATTAGTTACGTAGTTAGTTTAGATATAATATTATATAAAAATTATATCTAGTTAAATAATAGCGTTACTTTAATATAAATAATTATCGTTTATTATATTAAAGACTAGTTTATTTAATTTCTACTATAGTTATTTATCGTACTATAACGGTATCGCTTTAAATAAATATATAAAATCTTCTTATTATTATTTTTTACTCTTTCGAATCTTTTTTTTTTATTTTAAAAGTATCCTAGCCCCAGTCTTATAAAGATTTTTATTTCTTCTATTTATTTATTTTATCCCCTTCGTATCTTCTTAATCTCTTTTATCCGTTATAATTAAATTATCCGAGTATCTTCGGGCTTTATATATATCTCTTTATTTATTTTATTTATTTTTATTAAATAATTTATAAGGCTTTAAGTCTCCTATTAAGCCTTTTATTAATTTAAAATACTTTTTTAAATTATTAATTCTAAGAGATTTTAAATAGAGGATTTATTTAAACTTTAATTAAAGTTTTACGACTAGAGTTAGTAAACGTATTAATATTTAAAGTAAACTCGTTAATTAAAGTTTTAAATTCTAAGTAAATAACCTCGTTCGATAATCGTAATATAAAACTCTACGTAGATGAAACTAAATTTAAATATTCCGTAATTAACACTTTATAGTTCGTTGTATTTACGAGTTCCTCCCGTTTTTTATTCGCCTAGTCTTTAGTATTCCTTAGGGTATTAAATCTTTATCGGTAGGCCTTTAAATTATTAATTATTTTCTAGCCGTTAAACTAGGTTATCCGATATTTAATTAGATTTTAAATATTATTAAACTATATAGGATAAATTATATAAATCGTTAAATCACCGGAACCGCTATAGTAAATTAATATAATAATATATATATTATTATCGTAAGCCGTATCTAGATTAATATATAACCGAAGTTTATATATCCTACGGGTACTAGAAGTACCGTTTTATAAAACTTATTATTTATATATTTCTATATTTTTATTTCGGCCCTTTACCTCCGCGAAGAAATTCGGTAAATACGGTATAGCGGTATTCGTTAACGGTATTATATAGGGGCTTAATACTTCTTGGATATATTTTTTAAATTCCGTAAGATAATTTCCGTCGTAGAAGTTTAATTTAGGTTTAGTAATAAAGCTATCGGTTAAGTATTCAAAATTTCCGAAATAAAAGTTCTTGGAATAAGGAATATTAATAGAGCTAGCGATAATTAAGAATATAGAGTTTATAATAGTAATTTTAGTTAATATTTCTCGATTCTTCTCTTTAAAATTTAGAAATATTTTACGAGTAAAGCGTAACGGCGATAAAGAGGCTCGAGGTAGTATTAATTTTATATTTATCTTTTTTAAATTACGCGGTTCTTATAGGTTCCTAATATTATTATATTCTTTAAAGTAAATATTATAATTAGTAAAATATTACTCGAAGATAAAATTATAAATAAAGGATTTCCTAGTTATTAATAATATATTTAATTCTCTTCTAGTCTTTACTCGTTTCCGGGAGTTTAATTAATTTAAAAATATTATTCGATTAAAAGGAATAACGATTTCGGGTTTAAAGTACTAAAAAATAGTTAAAAAGTTTTTAGAGATCGTTAAATATAATTTATAATTTTAAAATTCCTAAGACTTGATCTACCGTATTTTACGAAGCGTTTAAATTATATAAAGTTAATATCTTCTTTACTAGTCCGATTAAACGGTATAAAAGTAATAAACGGTACGGTCCTTTAATTAAATTCTTAAAGAACGCGAGGAGTAAATTATATTTATAATAAATTATCCTAAAATCGTTTAGGTATCTAGTATCGTTATTAATTCTCGAGTTTTTAATATTTAATAGTAAATAACGGCGAAGAGTTAATCGTAGATTTTATTTTAATATATAGTTTTCTTTTTCGTTTAGGGGGTATTAAAGTTCTCTTTAAAAATATTAAATTTTAATCTTATAGGATATCTTATAATAATAGATAATAAAGGGTAATTAAAAATACGGAGGTATAAATTAACGCGCGTCTTTAGCCACGCTAGCGTATAAGTTATTTTAAATTACGAGGTTAATAATTAATTAACGGAATATACCCTTTTAACCCTACGTCGTATCGAAATAATAATATAAGTATTTTATATACTATAGTTACGAGCCCGAGTTTATATCTTTTAGATTTATAAATAAAGAACTTAGTAAATAAATTATTTTCTTCGATATTACTTCTTCTTTATCTTAAAAAAACTCTATTAATAAAACGTGGCTACGTGCGGTATATTAATAATTTATTTATATTAAGTCTTACGTATAGCCGGTAAATATTAATTATAAAGAAAAATCGGTAGAGGCGGATTTTATTAATACTTTTTTTATTTATCGATTACTCTCTAGTAAAACGAGTATTCTACGCGTATATTTATATAAAATTAAAACGGAGTATAATATAATAGTATTTAATCTTCTAGGACCGAGTCTAAAAGACTATTTTAATTTTTATAATAATAAATTCTCTTTTAAAATTATATTAATACTCGTCGACTAGTTCCTATATATTATCTCTTTTAATTTCTATAACTTCTTTACGTTAATTATTCGTAGTATTATTAATATTCGTCTTTAAACTTATAGCTCCTAGTAACTCCCTATTTTACGACTCTTTTAATTAAATTCTTTAAGAGAATTTCCGTTACTTTAATTATAAACGGTTTAATTATAAAGTATATAGGACTATTAAGAACTACTAGAGATCTAGTAAATAAAAATAATATAAAGGTACTTTTTTACTTACTAGTAATAGTAATTAAATAAAGTAGATTTATAGAAAATTACCCGTTAAGTATTTAAAGATAACGATAGAGCTTTACGGTTATAAAGGGGTTTAAAGAAATAATAAAGAAATACTCGCCACGAAGTATATAATAACCGCTCGAGGTCTTTTTTTAATAGTTTAGGAGATTTTTATCTAAAGATTAATCGAGGTACGGCGCGATAAATCTTAAAATTATATAACGTAGCTTTAAGGCCGGTATAATTTTATATAAAACGATATAATTACTACGAGGGCTTAATTATAATATTAAGATAAAAAGAAATAAAATAAAAAGAGACCGAACTCGTTTATAATATTTATAGTTAATAGTTACTAGATAATCCGGAGGGGTTAATAGAAATCCTATTATATTTAAAACCTTCTTAAATTTTAACTCGTATATCTCGTTATAAATCTCTTTCTTATATCTTATAAGATTAATAAGTCGTTTGAATTTCTTATTATAAATACTATATTATATTTCTTTAATAATCTCTACGAGTTTCTTATACACGGTATTTATTTATTACTAGATATATTTATATAGGCCTTATACCCTCTTAAAGTTTCCGGTATAAAATAAAGTTAAATAGGGATAATTTTTTAAAATTTTATACCTTAAACGACTTTTATAATCTTAGGTTTTTAATATAAATAATATATTATTTACCTCGTTATTTTCATCTCTTTTTAACGATTTAAAATAACGGTGTTTACGATTATTAGAAAAGGTTACTCTTTAATTATTTAAACCTTTCAACCGTTTATTTATAAAATTAAAATTTATATACTTTTAAAAGAGTACCTTAGAGCCCGCCTTTCGGGTACGGAGTTAAAATTTTCTAAAGATAAGTCTTATCGCTTAAATAACTCGTTTTAAGGTTATTTCTCCGGGGTCTATAAACCTTAACCCTACGAATAAATAATTAAGGGGTTTAAATAATTAAAGAGTAACCTTTTTTATATCTTTCGGGTATTAAATAGATTTCGGGTATTTATTTAAAAAAAAAAAATTATATTTAGAGTTATTTACGCGTCCTAGATTCGTAATTATTAAACGAGGAGTTTAAATAAAAAAATAGAAAATATTATTTAAAAAATAAAATTATTTAATTATAAAATTTTACGGAATTATTAAATTACGCGCTAATTAAATAACCCGTATAGTTTATTTAGGTAAGGCTATAAAGTATATTATAAAATAATAATAAAGTATATTATAAAGTAATAATAAAGTATACTATAAAGTATACTATAAAATATATTATATAATAATATAAAGGTATACTATAAAGTAGTAATAAAATATATTATAAAATATATTATAAAGTAGTAATAAGAAATACTATAAAGTAATAATAGGGTATATTATAAAGTAATAATAAAATATACTATAAAGTATATTATAAAGTAATAATAGGGTATACTATAGAGTATATTATAAAATATACTATATAATAGTATAAAGGTATACTATAGAGTAGTAATAGGGTATATTATAAAGTAATAATAAAGTATACTATGAAATATACTATAGAGTAATAATAGAGTATATTATAGGGTAATAATAAAGTATATTATAAATTAATAACGGGGTATTTTATAGAGTAAGAGTAATAGTAAAATATATTATAAAGTAATAATAACTTATATTATAGAGTAATAATAAACTATATTATAGAGTAGTAATAAAATATATATAACCCTATTATATATTAATATAAAACTCTATAATAGCTCTATTATACTTTTATATATAACTCTATAATATACCCTATAGTATATCTCTATCGCTACTCTATAATATACCCTATTATTACTTTATAGTATACTCTATAATATATTTTATTACTACTCTATAATATACCCTAATACTATTATATAGTATATTTTATAATATATTTTATTACTACTCTATAGTATACTTTATTACTACTTTATAGTATATTTTATAATATACCTTATTACTACTTTATAATATATTTTATTACTACTCTATAATATACCCTAGTACTATTTAATAATATATTTTATTATTATTACTTTATAGTATACCCTATTACTACTCTATTTAAATAAGTTATATAAACTATTTATTTAGCGCGTAAACTTAATAGTTTCGTAAAATTTTATAAAATAAGACTCGACGGGTTTACTCTTTAATCGTTCTTTTAATAGAGTTAATACCGTAAGATACCTCGACTCTTAAAGAATACTCTAGAAACTCTTCCTTCGGGTAATAATTCGGGAAGTTCCAGGCATTATATATATCGGTTAAATAATTAATTATAGGGGGCTCTTTAAATAATATTCGCCCTAAAGAAAGAATATTTAAGGAGTAAATACGGTTAAAGAGTTATATTAAAGACTTCTTTATATATAAAAAGAATTATATAATATTTAAAGTAAAGAAAACTCGTCTATTAATAAGACTTTAAAATATAATAACTATTTAAAGATAAATAAAATCGTTAGAAAATAAACCGACGTATTATTAATAAAATATAAAATATTCTTTATAGAATTTACTTCCTGTCCGGTCGTTATTTTAAATATTTATAAATCTTATTTATTTAGTAGATTCGTCCGATAGTAAATTAATCGTAGTATTTCCAGATAATAATAATAATAGATAAATAAATTCCGCTACTATAAATAGTATATATAATATTTTAAGGCCAGTACTTTATACTATTATAAATATTTATAAATATTATAATATAGGGGAAAATTAATTCTAGGACCCTTCCTTCGTATCTTCTATAAAATTCCTCTCTTCCGAACGAGAGCGGTAATCTAGCGCTAATTAAAAAAAAGAATATTAATATATTATATTATTCTAGACGATAACCTAATATCCTTATACTTAACTAATATTAAAGAGCGAGTTTATTTAATTAATTCGAAGACTTCCGTTAGAAGGAAATTAAGGTTAAACGAGGAGGAGAACGACGAGGATTTTTTTAAATTTAAGGTCGATCTCTTTTATTAAATATCTTTTCGTAAGATTAATAAATTAATTAGAATATATATTCTAATATTTATTAATTTAAGACTATCTTTGATTTTAAAGTTAACTAGAGTTATCTAGATAAATCGATTATAACTACTACCGAGAGTATAATCGTAGATAATTACCGAAAAGAGAAGTTTAGACTAGGAGCCTCGGATAGTATATTAAGAGAATTAATTAAATAAAAGTTATATTAAAACTATAAAGCGGCCTAAAGAAAGAGTAAACGATAATTAAATATATTATAATAAAGTATTCTAGGCTCGACTAAAGGGGTAGGATTATTTACGATAAAGAATACTTTACGTAAAGTTATATAAGACCTTATAAGGAATTTATAAATAGGGCTTTATAAATAAATTAAGGATATATTCTTAAAATTATTCCTACTTTTAATATAATTTATTAGGGTATATTATAGTTTATAGACGGTCTAAAGAGTATAAATATTAATAATTAATTTACGAGAGTCTACCTAAATAATAGTGGGTCTATAATATTCTAATATAAATTTTAAAATTATTATAGTGGAACCTTTTTTATAATATTATTAATATCGTTTTTTAATTTATCGTTTATCTTAGAGGCGATTTAAAATACCGAGATTTATTTTTAACCCCGTTATTTATTAATTAATCTCTCTTCCCTTTTAAAGTATTAATTTAATAATATTTATATTAAACTAGTTACTTTAAGGTATAATCGATAAAAGTCTTCGCCCTAATATCTAGTAATACTACCGCGAGATTTAAATAGGACGAGTAAAGAGGTTATAATTAAATATATATCGTAACTTAACGAATTAAAAAACGAGAAATTTATAAAGACTATTATATAGTTTATAGAGTAGGTAGTAAGTATTAATATTAATATAATAAATTAACGTATATAATACCGGGTAGGGTTATCTTTATAGTTAATAAAAGTAATAATCTACGGCTAACTATTATCTAGAGGGATAAATAATTTCTTTATATCTAAGAAATTTACGCTACGCCTTATATTTAGGTATAATAAATATATTACTATATAATTAAAGCGAATAAACGACGGAGTAACTCTATATTTATATAGATTCTTATATTATTAAAGGATCGATAAATAACTCTAAAATCGCCTCGTTTATATATAATATCTTTTTATATTTAAGATTCCTATATATTCTTTTAAAGACTAGTCCTACTATTTATTTAATTATAAAGATTTTACTTTTTCTTATTAACGAATATATTATTTCTTTATAAGTCCGTTTTCGAAATAGTTAACTATACGGGTTATAAAAGTATTAAGATCTCGAGTTAACGTACTATTTAAATTTACTCTCGGAACCACTCGTAATTTTATTAATTCAAATAATACTAGTATCCCTTATAATTCTTCTTACGCCGCCGTAGAATCTTTAAATAAACTCGAAGGACACTACGCTTTAACTCCCGCGGAAATATATACCGATTTAATAAAGAAAGAAATTCTCGATAATTTAATTATATTTATTAAAGTAGTTTTATATATTTAATATTTATTAAGAGTATCCCTAGCGGTTTATATATTAGTCCTCGAATCGATTTCTTATCTAGTTATATTAATATTCGCTTTTCTTTCCCTTATACCTCTTTAGGTAGCGATTTATACTATATTCTTTCTACGAAGGATCCGGTTTATAAATTATATTATAAATATTAATAACTAGTTAATTTTAAGTATTAAGGCTTTAGGATTATATTACTCTCTTTATTTTAAATTAAAGAACTAGTTATTATTACCCGCCTAGGAAGCGGGGAATATTAAATCCGAATTATAATAAATAAATACCCTCCTTTACGTATTTATTATTTCTATTATTCTTATAGTCGGAGACTTTTATTATTAGGGCTTTATTCGGGATAATAAAATCCTTAAAGAAAAATTATTCTTAAATTTAAAATAAAAAGTCGACTTTTATTAAACTTTTTCCTATTCTCGTAAATTATCGGAGGATGAGCTATAGTAAAATATAATATATTAATGAAATAATATAGGAGTCTTCTTCGCTTAAGTTTTACTAACTTTATTAATTCGATAAAAATATAAGTCGTTTAAGGGGTAACGTAATATAAATATATATTTATTATATCTACGAGAATCTTTTATTCGGAATCTACTTCGTTTTAATTTTTATCTTAGAGTCTCTAAAGCCTAACGCTTTATTTATTAATTATATCCAAATTATTAATATTTCTAGGATAGAAATTAAAGTAAGTATTTAAATTACTTTTTATATAGGTACCTACCGAATAAGAGAAACCCGAATAACTAATCTATTCTTAATTAAATAAGAATAAAAGATATATTATAAAAAGTATAACTCCCGTGGCGAAGGATATCCTATAATTTTTTATTATAATATAGTCGTACCTTAGCCGAAGGGGGGTATAAAGGGTTATTAAATATAAAAAGAGGGTTATTCCTCTTTAAATTCGAAGTATCGATACTATATTAAATTATCTACGTAATTAAAAATTTAAATAATAACTAAAGTTAAGATTTCTAGTAAAAAACTATATTATAAACGATTATTAATCTCTCCTCGGATTAATAAAAATTAGAAATTATCCTATCGATCCTTATACCCTAGTAAGATCCTTTATATTAATAACTCTAGGTTTATAAATCCTTCGAATTCGTAATAGCTAGGCCTATTAAAGTTATATTTATAAAAGAAAAAGAGGATCGTTATCGTTAGTAGTACCGGTATTTCCGTGAATATAAATAGTAAATTAAAGTTATAATCTTATCCTAAATTTAATTAACGAATTTATACTAGTCCCTAATTTCCGTATTATACGGAAGTTAACGTATCGTTTATTCGATATATTTATATATAATTCGGCGGAGGTAATTAAGAGATTTTATAATTTAATTTATAAAATATCGAGACTCTCTACCGTCGTTAAGCCTACCTTATTTTATAAATTCCTAAATAAACTAGGTGGCCGCCTATTTAGGTATTATATATAAAATATTAATTATCTCGAATAATACCTACCTAATCTCTCGAAGAAGACGATATAATTCTACGGCCGTATCGACTAAATAAGATATTAAACTTATAATTAAATAATCTTATTTATTATAAATATATTTTATAGCGCGGATTTACCCGATTATAACCGGTATTATAAAATAACCCGGGAACGAGAGTCGGTAGGAAAACGAGGATTAATTATCGGGCGAATACGCCCGAATATCGTTCTTTATAGAGAAGAGAACCCTAATACCTTAGAAATTAATAAGTCTACGAGGGTAGACCTTCGAAGACGTCCTAATATTATTTTTATAATAGGTATAAGTTTAAAAGTACCTAGTATAAGAATTATAACGAAAGAGCTCTACCGTTTAGTTTAGATAAATAACGGACTAGTTATTTAAATTAATAAAGAGCTACCTCGCTTTAATATTAAATATAATTTTAATTTTATAATTCTAGGAGATTATAACGAAGTTATCTACTTTATATCGAAATAAATCGTAGAAGAATTTAGTTCTCCTTAATTAATATATTATTAATTTCGGATATTTTTACCCTCGAATTAAAAGACCCAAACTTATTATTTTATATTTAAATTAGGTCTTACTAGCCACCGGTTAATAACTAGCTTTAATAAGTAACTAGTTATTTATCTAGGTTAAGACTTAGAGGTAACTAGTTACCTATTTATACCGAGACTTTAAAAGTAATTAATTATTTATTTATACCGAGACCTTAAAAATAACTAGTTATTTATTTATATCGAGACCTTAGAGGTAACTAGTCACCTATCTAGGCTAGGGCTTAAAGATAATTAATTATAAATTTAAACTATAAACCTTAAAGGTAATTAATTATAAATAAATTTTATTTCGATTAATTACCCCGATTTTACTTTACTTCGAAAGGCGACCTAGGCCTTAAATAAATAATATTTATACTTCGTAACGACTATATCTTAGGTGAATTAAGTTACGACTAGTTTTATATAAAGATAAAATCGCTTTACTAATTATATATATTTAGTAATAATATATTATTATCTTATCTTCTTAAAATTATTATTAGATAACTTCTATCTCTTTTCGCCGTCTTATTTAATATATAAAGAAGTATTTATAACGATTTTTTTTTATACGGGCGAGTATTCCCCGTTATTTTATAATCCTTCGTTATTCTCTTTATATAAACGTTTTATTATATTTCCTCCTAAATTATTATTAAGCGTTACTTTAATATTATCGTTTAAAGATTTTTAATAATTACGAGCTCCCGGTAATAATAGTTTTCTCTTTTTAAAATTTCCTCGTTTTCTTCTCTCGGCCTTTTTATTATAAATAGTAAAAGTTCGATTTCTTTTACGTATCGTAAATATATCGTTTATAAAAAATATTAGTTTATTACCTTTAATTTTACGGATCCGTTTTAGAGTTACTTTTTTCTTATATATAATAGGACTTATAGTCTCTACCTTCGGAATTATAAATAAATTAATAAAAAGAGCGCTCGTTAACGTTAAATACTCTTTAATAACTTTATCGGTTTATAAATCTAGGCGACTTTACTCGAGGGGGAAGGGTTCGATTACTATAATAAATTTATTTAAAGATCTAATAATACTACTATTTTATAAATTTTAAATAATTAACGGAGTATTATCCTCTAAAGATTAGAGTATTACTTTATCTTTAATTAATACCTCCGGTAGATTAACGAGATTATTAATATTTAGAGAAATACTTTATTCTAAAGGAGGTTAAGGCGAGGATATCTTCGGAGTCGATATATTTAATAAATTAAAAAAATTATCGATATTTAGAGAAGTACTACCTTTTAAAAGGGGTTAAAGAGTCGCCGTATTTAAAGTTTTTACCTCTAATTAATTAAAAAGATTATCGATATTTAGAAAAAATTCTAAAAGTTTTAAATTTATAAAAAATATAGTACCGCGGCTAAGGTCTTATAATAGGCTAGATAAAATTAAAGTATTCGTAAACGAGGTTCCTTTATACTCGAACCCCGAAACCTCGTAATTTTCGCTCTACTCTATATATCGATTAGGGCGAGATAAGGGTTTTATAATTTTAAACCCCTTTTTAAAAAACCCCGATAAGCTTAAAGGCGATATAAGATATATTTTATATAATATATAATTTAATACCTCTAAGGTTATAGCTCCTTTATTACCTCGTTTTAAAATTAAAAACGAGTCGAAGGAGTCGAAGGTTTTATTTTTATAAAGTATAAACGAATTTTAATTAATAAATAAAGGCGATATAAAATCTTCGTTACGTAATATATACTCTAATATCTCCGAGGGTATAAACGGCGTATTTTCCGTAGAAGAAAATTTAAATAATATATAATTTTATAATATTATAATTTCTTTATTAAATCGCCTTAATAAAGCTAGAGATAAGTTTATATAATTAACATTTTTAGTTCTTCTAAATATATATAGATCTTAATCGATAAAAGGAGGCGATATATTGGACATTAAATTATTTAGGGCTTTAGTATATCTTTTTATTAATATAAATAATAAAGAAGAGCGTAGGTATTTAATTTTATATATCGCGGGACCTAAGGTTTTTATTTTAATAAATATATCTAGTATTTCGTATTATACCCTTTAGAGCCCCTTTTTAACATAATTATAAATAAGGTAATAATAATTAATTACTTTATTTCTTTTCGAAACGGTATTTTTATATAAAGAGGGCTGTCGTTCTTTTTATTTTATTTATAATATATATTACTCCCGGGCTTAAAGGACTACTAGTTTATTAACGATATAATTACTTAAATATTCCGTTTTAATTTAAATCTTTATATCGTAAATGGCCTTATTATATATAAATTCGTTTAAGATTAATATATCCGTCCTAGACTCTTTAGATTCGTTATTAAAATAAAGACTCGTCTAGTAAATATAAATTTCTATATCGTCCGCGTCGATATTATTTTTAATATCCGCGATAATTTATTTATTTAATAAAGAATTATCGTCTCCGAAGAATACCTAGAAGGTAAATTTTTAGATAAATAAAAATATAATATATTTTCCCTTCGGTTCTTTAATATTATATAGGTTTTAAAAGAATAATTTAATTTTAGCCTCTTTTTACGAGTCTTTAAAAAAGCGTCTATATCGGTATTAAAGATTTAATTTAATTTAGTCCGTCGTTAAAGGAGGTATAATTTAAGTTATTTCTTTAACTTTTAATTAAAGTTTATTTTATATCTCCGCCGCTTAGGACTTTATAGACCCTCGATAATTATTATAACTAGTTATACGCGTAAAATAAGTTTATACTACTCGTTTTAAAACCTTCTTTAAGGCTATTTACGTAATCTTTAAAAATCGAAAACCTAGTTTTAATATTAATTAAACGAATTCATATTAGAGAATAAGATTCGGTTCTTTAATAATTAATTTTTCCTTTAATAATTCTTTCCTAGGAGTTATATTAATAAGGTTTAGAAAATAATATAAAGTATATATTTATAATTACTTATAATTAAACTCGAACGGAGTATTATATTATATATAACTAAAGCGACGCTCCGTATTTTATTTAATAAAATTATAAATACACCTTTCGAATAACTCTTATATAGTAGTATATAGTATATTTTATACCGGGGGCTTTAATAGGAGTTTAATAACTTTCGAGTAAAATTTAAAATATTTAATATCCTTATAGAAAGTATAGAGGGAGGGTATTATATACTCGATTATATAAATATTCCTAAGGATTATATCTCGTATTATCGGGTTTAATACTTTAGTGAAGAGTTTTCCCGTTTTTATATATTATTTAACGAAGCCTACGTTATATTCGGACACCGTAGGGGCTCGGAGTTTTAACGTCTTTACTATAATAACGTCGATTAAATTTATTAACTAGTTTCGGGAGCTAGTGATTCTCGATTATACCCGACGGATATAACGGAGATATATTACTAATTCCTACGTTTTATTAATATGAATGGATCTTTATAGGGTAGTAGTAATTACTTCGTAGTACTTTAATACTAAATATTAATATATTATCCTAATATAAAAAGTATCCTATAAGTTTATAATATTAAAGAGGTCGTCGAACCCTTCCCGAAATACTTTAATATTTAGGATTCGTTTAAGGTCTTTAATTTTATCTTTTATTAATCGCGCCTATTATTTCCTTTCCGTAATATTATCGTCTAGTCGGTAATAAAGTTGGATATAATAAAATATTTCTCCGTCCGAGAAGTTTATTAAATTTAAATATTCTTTATATAGATTCGTAATGGCCTTTAGGGTTATATCTAGGTTATATTAATTTACTCCGATAATTTATTTAATAAAGAAGAATATTATTTAAATAAAGGTCTACGGTCTATTATATATTCTTTATAAATAAATATTCTTAAATTACTAGTAGACGATATCGTCTATAAAGTACTCTTAATATCGTATCGTTAGTAAATATTAATCTTAGTAGTTAATTTTCGTTTTTAGAATTATATAAAAGGGCCTACTACGATATTTTTAATTCTCGGATCGATATTTATAACTCTTTATCGGATATAAATACGACGACGCGATATATTAAATAAAGTCGGTGATAGCCCTTTATAATAAATACCCGCTTTAACCTCTAAACGTTCTTTAGTTAAAGGAATTACGTTAATTAATATATAGAAAATCGTAAGTAGGAAATATTAATATATATAAAACCGCGATAACTAGTATATCGCTCCTAGCGAGTATTAATATCTTATATATTTATACGATATTATAAAAAACGATTTATATTATCTTATTTTATAATTAATACTAATTTAATATATAATAATATATTAATCGGGTTTATAATATAGGATATTTTTCTTTCTATTTTCTTATTCCGGAGTAAATATATAGTCGTATCTAGAAATATGAATATTTTAGACTTTTACTATATTAGCCTTATTATTAAATATTAATAATATAATAACTTGACGCGCGGCTATAGTATATAATATGAGCCGTTAGTAATATTATTTAAATTCTCTAAACTACTTATCTATTACTAGCTTTACGAGAATTTAACGATTTAACGATAAATATTAAAGAAAATTAAATAATTATAGGGCGACGCCGTTAAAAGATACTATTAAATATTAAGAAAACCGGACTTTAGATACGAGAACGACCGGCGTCCTCGTAAATAATCGTTTATATTATAACTACTTTAGGAATTTATATAAGTAGCGTAGTTATTATTTAGAGGCCTTAAACCGACTATTTAGTCTATATTAATAATAATATTATTATATTCTTTAATTCTTTAATCTTTATTTTCAGCGCCTCGTTATTTTTCTTCGTTTCTTCCGTTACTTTTATAGTGTCTTAATCTCGATCGTTATTCTAAATCGATATATTTAATACCGTTATAGAGGTTATTATAAGGGCCGTTATAAAATCGTTATAAAACCTTCCGTCGTAGATATTAATCTTTTAATAATCTCTTACTTCGGTAAAATATTTTATAACGATATATACCCCCTAAGTTTATAATATATTCCTTTATTATATTCTACTTTATTTTTCTCTTTTATCGTCGCGTACTTTAAATATATTATCTAGGTAGGTTTATCCTTAAATAAAATCTAAATATTAATAACCGAGCGACGACGGTTATAACCTTTTTAAAATTTAATATAATTATCTACCGCTTTATATACGACGTGTATAAACTAGCCTAAATATTTTCCGTTAGATTTCTTATACTTTACTCTTCCTTAGGCGTTACTTTTTCCGTTTTAATTTAAATATATAACGGCGATATCGTTACTAAATTCGTCTTTAATCCGGATTTTATAAATTTCTTTACCGCCTCTTAATCGCTTAAGTACGTAATATTTCTAATAATTTAGTTTTATTTCGCGGTAGCCGATTATTAGCTCTCCTTATAAGATCTTTTTTAAAATAAATATAAATAAAGTAACGATAATTAAATTAATAAATACTTTAAATTTCCCTAGAGTAAGAGAAGTATTAGTAGTTAACTCGGTGGGTACTTTAGGCTCCCCTAGGATAAGAAGAGTAACTAAATTAATAGATATTTTAAACTCCTTTAGGATAAAGAGAGTAGTTAAATTAATAAATACTTTAAACTCTTTTAAAATAAAGGGATTATTAATAACTTTAGGCGGGTTATCTATATTTATATCGTCTTCGTTATCGGACTCTAACTTTATATTATTTTCCGTAAATATTAAATCCTCGAGTTTAAGTCCCTTAACTACTTCTTATATTTTTAAATATTAATAAATATATTATACCGCTACCTATAGAGTACCCGGAAAGAATATCGATTTACTTTAATATACTATACCTACTTTCGGATTTTTAATATTAGATTTAGGATTTATTAGAGTCGTTAGTCTAATAAATACTACCTTAATTTTATTTTAGGAATTAGTATTATTCACGCCTAAAATTTTATAAAAGTTTATAGAGTCGTATATTATAATATTATTAACTTTATTATTCTAGGAATTTATTTTAAACTTTTTTTTACTTTTTAGTTCCTTTTTTAATTTTCGTATACCGGATTTATTAAAAGTTTTTACGCGAGACGTAGTATTCTAGCTCTTTTATAAGCGCCTAGTTATTATAATATTTTAATACTCCTATTAATCCGCCGTATTTTAAGGCTCGTCTAGTTTAGGTATATTTTTAAATATAATTAAATTTATTATTTAAACTATACCTATAGCTAGAGCCTCTTCGTTAATATTAACTTTATTAGCGGTAGGTACCTTTAGAGTAAGAGTCGATATTATTAATAATACTCTTTCTTAAATACGAGAGTATATTACGAGTAAATTTATTTAGAACTTTACTTTATAATTTTAAAAGTACTTAAAGATATTTTATTATTACTTAATACTCTTTAAAGGAGAATACGAGGAATCTTATAAATTAAAATTAAAGAATACGCGTCTAGTATATATCTTTATTTATTCCGCCACCGGATTTATTTTATAAGAAATATTATATTATTAAAAGTATAATTTAAGTTAAAAGCCGCGAGAAAAGATTATTAAAATATATTATTCCGTATATAAACCGATCCCCCTAAAGGAGATATAATATAATTTAATTTCGGTATTAATCGCCTCTTTTTAGAAATAATATAAGGGTTATTTTTCTTTACCTTTAATCGTTTACTACTCCCTAATCTTTAATACCTAGTTAAATTATTCTTTATCGAAGTAATCGCCCCTCTCGAATATAAGATTTATCGCGACTTTATATTTATATTTTAGTATATATTACTCTCTAGATTAAAGCGATCTAACCGACTCTTTTAGTAATTTATTATCGGTATTATATACGTCGCCGAGTAGACTCCCGGTCGTTAGAATTATTATTACGATTTTATTAGAGACTATATTATAATTTAATATACTAGCGCTATCTAGCCTAGATACCTCGATTAAAGAATAATTAAAGATTATATAAAGCGCGATATCGGTTAACCTTAATATATCTCGTCCGTTAATTAATATTTAAATTATATTCGTTTTTATCTCGGCGAGTGGACCTACTCTTTTAGAAAATTATATATTTACGCCCTTATATTTATTCTTTAACTCGATAATAATTATAATTAATATCTCCTCCTTTATATCGTTTCTTATAGTATTAACTACTCTTTATTTCTTACTTTCCTTAAATTATAATACTTTTATAAATTCAGCTTTAGGTTTAGCTTTAGATTTAATTTATAATATTATAAATTTATATATAATAAAGTCTATAGCCGTTCTAGTGAATATCGTATTATAAGAGTCGTTTTTCTTCGAGAGAGTAATAAACTAGTACTAATAGAAAAGGGCGAGTAATTTAATGAAATATATATTTTAATATAAATACCGATACTAGTATTTATACGAGAGTAAATATAAGTTAAGAAATATTTATATTTTAATTTTATCTCTAGTTAACTCTATTAGTACCTTATATCTAGACTATTACTTTATTAAATAAACTTTATAAATTTCTTCGATATTATATTAACTCCTCTATAGACGGGGTGTTTAAATTATATTAATAAAATTAATTCCCTTTAACGCGGTAGAGGAGCGAATTCGTTAAAGTAAGGGATATTATAAAATTATCCCTAGTTCTAACTACGCGACCGTTAAAGAGATTCTCTTCGAGTATTTATTTTCTTAAGGTTAATCGGAGGCGGAAGCCTATACCGTATTTATAAATTATTTTATCGTTCGATATTAGGTAATAAGCCTCTAGAGAATATACCGATACTTTATAAAATTAAATTCGGTTAATTATTTAAATATAAAGTAATTCTATTAATTTAGACGAGTTACTAGGATTAAGAGTCTTTAATATAACTCGGTATTATATAAAAGACCTTTAACTAAGCCGTTAAGATATTTTATTATTATTTAGTCGAAATCCTAAACTATAGCCGTAAACTATAATACTCGCTTTAATAATACTCGTTTTCGAATATCTTATTAAGGATCTTAGTACCTAATTTAGAAAGTAGGATAAATATATATAAATTAATAACCTTAAAGTATAAATCTCTCGCGGGAAGATTTATTATTATAGTAAATATATATAATACGAGTTATAAATATTTTAATCTATATAATAACGGTTATTTATATATAAGATAATAAGTAATAGTTTAGAGAAACTTCTATTACGGTTTATATAGCCTAAAACGGTATAATTTACGTCTCTTCTACTTTCGGCTCTCCTCTAGAAACGAGGAAAGAGATTAATAACTAGGAGTATCTATATATTTATAGTAACGGATAAAAAGTACTTTTATTCGTATTCTAATAATAGTTTATATTATTAAGACTAATTTTAATCTAATAATATAATATTATAATATTATAGAACCGCCGCGTTGAGTCTTTATCTCGTAAAGAAGATATTAATATAGTATTCTAGGGTATATATATAGTTAGCTCCTTTATTAGAGATTAATAAATAATAGCGCCCTATTACTATCTAGCTCCCTTAATATTTAAATTATTTCGAATTAATTAAAAATATTCTACTACTTTAGTAAGAGATAAATTCCTCGGTATATTATTATAACGTAGGCCGATATATTTATCGCGATAAGTATTTACTTTATCCGAAGAATACTCCTTATTATTATTATTATTAGGATTAATTAGAATTTGGATTAAGGACTTTTTATTTATAGGGTAGTAATTCCTTACGTCGAGAGTTATTAATAATATAAAGTTATTCTCGCCGGTTACTTCGGGATCTACCCCGTATTTAATTAATATCCAAATTATTTTATAAAACTTATACTCGTTATATAATTATATTAAAAGTATAAAGATTTACGTAAGGGGTATTACCCCCGAATAATTCGATTTATTTAAATTAACTCCTCTTATTAAGAGAAGTTTTAAAACGTTTAAATAAAACTACATTATAGTAGATATATATTTCTCTAATAAAATAGAGCCCCCTATATTAGGTTTTTTAAAATCTACGCTAGTATCGAGTAAAACCTTAATCGCGTGCTATTATAATAAATAGTCGTTCGTTATCGCTAGGGAGATTAGCGGTATAATTTATCTTTCGCCGTTAATATCAGCGCTATAATTAAATAGTAGTTCGATTATTATAATAATTTATACTTTAATAGGGAACTCGTCGGGCTTACCCAAAATTATTAAATAAAGTATATTAAAACTAAATCCTTATATAATAAGATTAATATTAGTTTTATATTTAAATAGTATTTACGTCGCCGTAGTCTTTAAATATTTACTAGCTACTATTAAGGCTATTTTATTATTATTTATTATATTTATAACGGCGCCTTTTTCTAGAAATAATTTAATTACTCTTATTTTCTCGAGAGTAACGGTATAATATAAAACCGTCTTTTCGTTCGATAACCTAAGATTTATATTTACTCCGCTTAATAGAAGAGGGCCTACTATACGACTTATACCTAAATAAATAGTTAAGATATTAGATTTTTTATTATCCGCTTTTATAGTATTAAAAAGAGCCGTATATTAATAGCGACCGGATAAGGCGTTAATATTAACGCCTTTTACTAATAATATTTATATTATTTATAAATTATCTATCTTAGTAGCTAGGTATAATACGTTATATTTATTATTTTCTTTCGCGTTAGTATTAACTTCGTTCCCGAGGAACTATTTAAGAGTCTTATTAACGTCGGCTCCGATAATATAATAAAGAGTATCTTCCTCCGCCGTATAGATTCTATATATAGGAGCGGCTATATAAAGGGTTTCTATACGAAACTCGGCTTTACGAGAGGAATAAATTATATTTATCTCGAATACTATATTATTTATTATAGTTTTTTTAAATCTCGTTACGATCTTTAGCCCTAGTTACTTTAAGAGTTTCTTATTTATTTATAATTTAACGATAGCCCGTTATTCGTCTTATTATCGTTAGTTCTATTATTTATTTAGTTTATTTAATAATTTACCTTTAACGCCTATATAATAGCGTAGATCGTTATTCGTTTCAAATTTATTAACGTCGAGCTCGTTAATAGTATAATTAGACTATACGTTATTAAAATTAATAATAATTATATATTTTACTTCGGTTATTAAACTATTTATAATTATAACTTTAATAATATTAATATAAAGTAAAGTAATAAGTAACGTAGATATTAATTAATAATCGAGCGGGAATATAATTAATATAATTTACTATTCTATCGTATCCATTTATAAAACTTTATTATAGATTCTATATTCGGCCTTAGGATTAAAAGTAATAATATAAATTATAATATCGTTTTTATAGTTTATATTTACTTTCGTATTTTATTTTCCCGGTATAAATCCTCTTACTACCTCGCCCCGGTATTTATTAATTTCATTAATTATTTAAAATAACTTTTATAATAACCCTTTATATTTATTATAAAGTATTTATTACTAAATTATACTATTATACTATATTAATACTCTTCGCGACTCTTTCTTTAATATTTATATACTATACTCCGGCTCTCGTCTTTTATTATAAATAATATATATCTTTTCTAATAGGAGGGGATAGAGAGTAAACGGGAGAGGAATTAAAAAAGATAAAATAATAGTCTTTTTATAGAGAACTATGGTTTTAAGAGGGGGGGGGGGGGCGTATAATAACGTAAAAATATTAATTAAAGAACTATTTAATCGAGCGTAGATAAAGTTATAAGGAAGATAATAATAAAATAAATCTTAATAATATTATTTATCTATTACGTATTATACCCTATCTAGTATATATTATAATTTAAATCTATTTACTTTTAACTTAATATCCGCTTTATATATATCGTTATACGTCCGTAGCTTTATAGAGTTACCGTAATAATACGAGGTATAATATATTAATATAATAAGAGATTAGATTATTTCTAAAATTCGATATATTTACGGCGTTATCTTTAGGGAAGGTATAGGCGGCGCCGGTATAATTAACGAAGAACGGAGGAGCGGGCCCGTTAAGTATATTTTATATAAAATTAAAATAAACCGAACTAGTAATTAAATCTTTATAAAGAGTATCCTTTTATATAAATAAATCGAGGTTATAACCGGAAATAAATATACTTTCCGAAGAGTATATTATCGGTATAAAATATTTATTTATATAATTAATATTAATATCGGGTAGGCCTATAAAGCTAGCTTCGATCTTACTACCGTCGGGGTTTAAATTAAATTTAATATATATCCTCCCTATTTATCCGGTTAAGAAGGTATATTAAATAAATAAAATATTAAAAAGTATTATCGGGGCTAGGTTATTTATCGGAGATAAATCATTAATATTCGAATTTAATAAAAAAGATAATAGGTCCCCGTATTAATTAGTAATAATAATAATTATTAAATTATTATCGTTATGAGTAGGAGTAGAGGTTCGCGGGCGTAGAGAATTTATAATATAAATAATATTCGGATTTAGAGAGGATAAAAGTAGGATAATACTTATTTATAAAGTCCCTATAATTTGGATAATATTAATAACGGGCTAAGACTTTACGTTAAGAGTTATAATTACCGTAATTATAAATAAATAGTCGTAAGGAGTAGTAGTTACTAAAGTTATAAAAGTATAAAATACGATTTAATTAAAAGACTTTATTATTAAGGCCTTAATACGGTAGGAGTAATAATAAAGTCGGTATCTTTATATTATACTACGTACCTCGGCTTCTTTTCGGATTATCCAAAAGTAGATAAATATTAGAAATAGAGGTAGATTAATAGTACCGGTAGAGATTAATAGTAACTCCGGGTCAAAACTATAATTTTAGGGATTTAATATTTTATATATTATACTTTAGGTCTCTTTCTTAACGGGGGCCCTTTTAAATAATATACTATAATTATACTAGTTAATTCGGCGTTCTTATTATTTATTAAGATCGATTCATCGACTTTATAAATCTCCGCGATTTTATTTTAATTAATCTCTAGTTTATTACGTAGAAGTTAGATCGTAGGTTATTCGGTTATTAAACTTTCGTTCTATATTACGATAATTTAATTCGATTAATCGGTAGGAGTATCTACGCCGGTATTTAAAATAATTATTATTATTATAATTTCCTCGGCGCTCTACCCGAGGAAGCCCCGAAAGTTTTCTAATAAATATATTATATTACCGTAGAAGGGTCGAGCCTTTATTACCTTTACTATCTTAAAGGGATTTTATAATAAATAGTCGCTTTTAAATATTATAAATAAATATCGGAAAAGCGGTTTAAAAGCCTAGTTTAATAGTATTTAATAAATTATAATAAAAAGTATAACGAAAATTATAATAATTTTTTATTTTACGTAGGTTATCTTATCCTTCTCGTTATAAACTAAAAAGAATAAACCGATAAGGTAGAGTTATATAATATAAAGTTTAATAAATAATTAATTAACGGCTTTAGGATAAATTAAATCTTTAATATCTATATACTTTCTAGAGAGCTAGGTAATATTATAGTATTATACCGTAAGAAATAAAATAAAAGTAACCGTATTAAAAACTAGTATTAAAGGAGAGACGACGGAATAAATTAAACCTACGAATATTAATAGAGATCTTTTATCGTCCGTCGAAAGATTTATTAATAACCGCTAGGTTCGTATATATTAAAAAGAATATACTTTATTTAATTTCTAGGTTTAATTACCGGATTTATTTCTACCTCGCCGTATTATTTAATAATAAATTTATTAAGATAGAGAGTAGGCGGCCGAGTTATAAAAAGGAGGCCGCGTTAACGGAGAGGCCCTATAATAATATATAAGAGAAGATATAGTTCTTAGTCTTCGGAAGTTCTTAAATTAGTAATATAATAACTAAAGTAATATCCTATATTAAATTACTAAATACCGCCGCGATACTCGAAGATATCGAGATGATAAAGAAGACCTAAATAAAGAGGAAATAAAAATAATAATCTTATACGAGTAATTTTAATTCGATTTATATATATATATCTTATTACGTTACTAAGCTATAAAGTACTAGTAGAAGGAATATTATAATTAACGCGAGTATATAAGGAGGTAGTATACTTTATAATATTAATAAAACTTAGTTAAATAGTTTCTTTAGTCGGCTCAGTTTAAAATAAATTATAATTAAATAATTTATTTAAGATAGAATACCGGTGAATACGACTAGTATTATATATATAAGAATTAAGGTACCTATAATAATACCTACGATAAAAATTCTAATATAACGTTTTTATTATTATATAGAGATATATTATTAAAGAATAATCCGTAACGATTCCTCTATAAGTTAAGCGAGTATTATATACGGGCGAGGATATTATAAGGCCTAGTATACTATATAAACCTTAATAAATCGGTTAAAATATATAAATATAAAATTTATTAATTAAGAGGTACCTAGCCGTCGCCGTTTAAAAATTATCTTCGTATTAATAATAACGAGTTCCGATCGATAATAATTAATCTTATCGATTATTATTTTTAAAAGAGAAAAATAAAGTAGTTAAAATATCCTATAATACCGTAAACGGATTTTAGTCCGTTTATTAATATTTAGGTATCGCCTTTATACGAGGTTATTAAAAGCGAGCGCGTATTTTAATCGATATAAATATACTAGTTATACTCTCTAAATTAATTTTATCTTTAATATTTCGAGTATAATAATATACTCGTCCCTCCTACGGATATCTCGAGTAAGTTTAAAATAATCTTAATTAATCGAAACGCCTCGAACGCCGTAAAGGTAGATATTATAAAAGAATTTAAATTAAACCTTAGTAATTATAAGTCTAAGAATATCCATTATAAATATTATAATAATAGTAATAGTAGAAGTATCATTAAGGCGGCCGTCCGATATAAGTTATTTATATCGTAACCGGGTATAAATTAAGAGTTTTAAATAAGAAATACGATATACCTAAATTATAATTACTACTATTAAGGCTAGATAAATCTAATAACGATTAATATATTTAAATAATATATTCGTCTACGAGAATTAATTTAGATTATTTATACCGTTTATTTTACCTCTCCCGCTAATATAGTTAAAAGAGATAAAGGTTAATAGAATTAAGATTATTAATAAAATATATATTTTTAATAAAGTTTTTAAATAATAGAGGAATTAATAGGCGTTAAGTCCGTATTAGGTAATAATATCGGAATTTAAAATATATAAACTAGTATATTCGGTATCTTTCTCTAATACGACCTTGGGTTTATTAATTATTAATTAATATATATATTAAAGATCGTTAGAGATTAATTTATTATATTTAAAGTAGACGAGCTTTTAATTAAATATAAACGAGAAACTCCGATAAAAAGATAACGCCTATAATTATTAAAGAGGTTAGGAATAATTCTAGGAAGATATTTTAAAACTTAAAGACTTTAACCTTAAAGATAATAATAATTAATTAATTTAGAAATTAAGTAATACGGGTACGTAATAACTAACGAGGATAAATAGTAGGCTATATTTACAAGAAGATATAAAGATATAAAATAAATATATATAATAATTATAATAACCTTCTTTCTACCGCGATTAGGGAAAATAATAATAATCTTAATAAACGAAACACTATTAATAGCGGCTTCGATTAGTAGGAATTTAAATTAAATACTATCCTTAGCGCGCCGGCTAAAATCCGAGATTTTTAAAAACGAATTTATTATTATATAGCCCGCTAATATAGCCCGAGACTATAATTTTATTATTAATTTAAGTTTTCTAGTATTAAATACTAGACTAGATTTATTAAAGATATCGTTAGGCTTTACTCGATAACTTTAATATTAAAAATTACGATTACGGAGCTTGGCCTACTAAGACACCTATTTTTATAATAAAAGTAGAGATATATTAATAGTATTATTTAATTTATTTAATTTAGATAAATCCTAGGCTACTAGGCTTATTATAAACGACGATAATATATTCTTATTATTTAATAAAAACTTTAATTATCTTAAAACGAGTAAATCTTTTATTTTAAAATATACCCTTCGAAGTTATTAAATAACGAGATTAATATTATTAGAAGTTTTAATAATTATAAAGGTATTTATATTACTACCTTAAAAGCGAAGTACCTCGTAATTTACTAAAACATTAACGATATTCTCGATATTAATTATAATATCGGGTCTAGGATAACTAGTTTAGTAACTAGTTAATTAATATTAAATATCTAGACCGTACGTCCCCGTTAATACTAGATTATCGGACGCTTTAAGGGTAGCCATTAACGGGGAGAGTAATAGAATATATATATATAAACCGCTACGGGCTCGGGACGAAGCCTTAGCGATAAAAATCTATATTAAATCCTAATTATATATTTATTAAACGTAATAATCGAGTTATAGCGCTAATTCTATTAATAATAAAATATTATATCGCTCGGCCGGTCCCTTATTCGTCGCCGTATTAAGTCGATAAGAGGACGAAGGTCGTAGAGCGATCGAATCGTAATATAAAATACGGATAATATAGCCTAGACTCTTTAATATATAATAATAAAGACGACCGATTAATATTTAAATAATATTTTTATCGAACCCGTCGATTATTATAATTTTTAGTTTTATTAGATCGTTTAAACGAGTCTTAAGAAATTAGTTTAAAATAATTAATTATTCTACTCGGGGCGGTTAGGGTATTAATAATATAAAGTATCTCGCCGTCGTTTTAATAGAGGTCGTTATAAATATTAATAATAAAAAGTTAGGTTAACGCTCCCGGTTTAATTAAAATATAATTGAAATTAATAGCGAGACTCGTCGTAAAGGACTAGGCGATAGAGGGTTTAGTTCTAAGGTAAACTTCGCTAAAAAAGAATTACTCGATAATTAAAAAGAGAATATCCTTTACGAAGAAGTAGGGATTTAATAAATATAATAATTATTCGTTTATACCTCTTTTAAGAAATAAATCCTAAAGGAGGACTCTTAATAGTCTAAACTAGACGAAGTAGAAAAAAGTTATTTTCGTTATACTAAAGAGTTTTCGTATTAGAATATTCTTTAGTATTTATATAATCGCTCGCCGGTTTACCACCGTTTAACGGTAATAAAAACTTAATATTAAAATACCGTAAATAACGAAGCCCCGTAGTATTATTTTTATTTTTAAATATTTTCTAAATTTTCCTATAAACTTGTTTATTTACCGCCGTTTAAAAATAACTTAGCGCTAAATATCTTTATAGATAAGAATACCTAGTTAGGTATACCGGTCTTTTTACTTTTAAATCTCTTTTAAATTTCTATATAAACTCGTTTATTTACCGTTATTTAAATATAAAAATAAGTTAGCGCCGAGTACTCTTTTTTAATTTCGAAAATCTTATAAAGACCCGTTAACGCGATATTAAATCGAGTAGTAATATAATTTAAGCGTTAAGCGCTTTTATAAATAATTATACCTAGCTTTAATTATCTTTATCGGTTATTCGGTACTTTAAAAGTAAAGGTTATAAATTTTTTCCGTTTCTTAATAAAGTAGGGTTTACCTTTATAAAGAACTAGTTAATTAACCGAATAAAATAAATCTAATATCGATAATATATATTAATTTAATATTCGGTATTAAAATAGAGGTATGGAAATATTATAGGTATAAAGAATTTATAAATTAATAATAGAGTTAGAGTTAATAATAGAGACTTTAAAGTTAGTATATAAAATACGAGTCTTAAACGAGTTAATTCTATTAAATATACTACGGGAAAGAAAAGTTAAGACGGGTAATTAAATCTTCTTATAAAAATAAAATCTATATAATTTAATTAATATTACCTAGAAGCCCGTACTTTATATTTATATCGAATCTTTTTATTTATTTTTATTTTATAAATAATAAATTAGGCTTATCCCGCTAAATACTTTACGATATATTATAATCTTTATTTAAGAACACGATAATAGAGACGCCTATTTATATAATATATAAAAATATAGAAATTATATTATTTCGGATTATAGGCCCCGTAACCTCTATTAAACTCCCCGCTTTAAGAAAGTAACTATTATTTACGAACGATATACTAGTATACTCTATAAAATTAATTAGATTTCCTTCGTCACCGCTATTAAATTAGGCGTAGTATAAAAGATAAATCGAAAACGTTATTCTTAAAGTTATTTATAAATTATTAATCCTAGGGGTTAAGATCTAGGGGTAGTCCTCGAATAAATATAAATTATAAACTTTAATATATCTTAAAATTTAATAATTATCCTGAATTTATAGGTTTTAGAAACTATTTAACTAGATTAATATAATAAAAAATAAATTAGGTAATAGATAGGGCGGGCCGGTTATATATATCGAAATTATCATAATAAAGGTGTTTTTAGTAGTTATAAAGGTACTTCTACTCGTTATAAAAATACTCGCGGTCGTTATAAAGATACTTATACTCGTTATAAAAGTACTCGAGGTAGTAGTTTATCTCTTAAATACCGAGTTTCTAAAAAGTCCTTAGATAGTACGGTAAAGAGCTTTAGAATAAATTTACTTTATAAAATTATTATTAATATTTAACGTTAATATAGGACCGATAACTAACTAGTTATTTAATAAAAGTGAACGAAACCTAAATATCTTATTAATAGTATACTATTAATTATTACTTCTTATAGAACGAGGGTTTTAATAAATTTTATAAATATTTAATATTTAAGCCCCTAGACTTTTCTAAAATAAATTAAGACTATATAAAAACGGTAGTTATAATATCTATAAGGTTAATAATGGACTCGTAAGAGATAAAGGGAAGAAATTAATTATAGTAACGAGAAGTTATAAACGGACCTAGAGTAAGAAGTAAAAAACGGACGTAAATCTAGAAGTAATCGTATAATTAATAATAAATAGTCGAAGCTAGCTAAGAATATTCGGTTATATATTTATCTTCGACCGCCCTTTTCTTTAATATAATTTATTTTTTTATTTTATTCGTATCTCCTTATCTTATCTACCGGATATTTATAGTTATATAATTTTTAAAATAACTACACCTACTAAAAATATTAATTATATCGGGATTATGGACTTATAGGCTCTTTAAATACTTTAACTCTATAAATATATATAAATCTCTTAAATAAATAATAAAGTAAGAGATTATAATAATCCCGGTATTAGGTTATTTAGTTATTTAGTACCCGTATATCCTTTACGATAAAACACGAGCTCGTACGTATAATAACTCCGATACTTCGTATTATAACGATAGTATAAATATTCCTTCCTACTTTATTATAAATTATATTTTTATTAACTCTTTACGCCGATAATATATAGGTTTTTATATCCTTTTTCCCTATTAATTATAAAATATTCCGAAAATAATTAGCCGGAGGAATATACGTCGTTAATATAATATTAAAAGTAATTATTATAACGACTATTTTACCTCTTAACTTTATAGTTACTACGCGTTAATTTAAGAAGATAAAGAGATAAAAGTATAATAAAGAGAAAATAGGAAGTACGCTACCCTAAATCTTTAACTAAAAATAATATATATATAATTATAGTAACGATAGGTATTAAGGTCTTTTAAAGTATTTATAGAAGGAAAGAGATAAACGGGTTAATAATACTTTACTTTACGTCTTTATCTAGAAAATTATAAATTAATTTCTTTAGATTTAGTTTATTTCTAAAAGAATCTATCCTATTATACGAGTTATTAATCTTAGACTATATAGTAACGAAGTTACTCTACTAATTTAATACTTTCCGGAATTCCGTATAATCGTTATATTTACTACGCGCGGGAATAGGCGTAAAGAAGTAATAATAACTTAAAGAAAGGTATTTAATATATTTAAAGAATATTAAAATATATATTTAATAATAATCCCTTTTAGACTTAAAAGATCTACGAGAAATATTTTTAAAAGTATATCGTTTATTTAATAATAAACCCCGAGATAAATAGGTTTTAATATATAATCCTTTATCTTCTTTAAAGAGCGATCTAGTTTAATTAAAATAAAGCCGAGATAAATACTTTATAATAACTCCGAGTTAAAATATAATCTTTACTTTATATTCTTAAAATATATTAAGTTTATAGTATATCCCTAGGATCTTTTATATATCCTATAAAAGTATATTGTAGGTTTTATTTATAAAAATATAGAGGATACCGATATCGTTATCCCTAGAATAGTTATATAATTATAAATATTATTTAAAAGAAGAAACGATAACCTGGTTTACCTATATATGAAAACCTCGGGAAAAGAAATAATATTATTAGTTTTAATATATTTAAGAGTTACCGCTTTATTAACTAGTAGTAGGAGGTTTATTTTATTAAACTTTATAGTACCGTTATCTCGTGGGGAACGAAGTACCCACTTTATACTATTAAGAAACGAGACTAGAATTTTTTAATTAAAGCTATTATATACTAGGATCTAGGAAGTATCGTAAATATAAATTTATCCTTTATATAATTTACTTACTAAACGGTAAAGAATAAGTACGTTAAAAGTTATATATTTATAAATACTTCCGGCCTTATATATCGACGGTATAATATTTAGGGGAGGCTATAGGGTAGTTAAATATCTAATATTTAATAATAGTAAAAACGCGACTAGTATCTACTACTATAAGTTAATAAACCGTTCGAAGTAACGGTTCTACGAAGGAAGATTAGAAATTAGTTTTATTTTATTTTTAAAAGGCCCGGGACGGGATAATTTCGGCCCGTTAATAACTTCGAGGAGTATATCTAAAGAAATTCCGCGGGTTATACGATTTTCTAGAATTAAACTTATTATATTATTTAGTTAATATAATCTAGTATAGATTTAAAGGGCCGAATAATCGTATAAAGTAAATTATAAATCTCTAAATTTACCGCCCTACTACCCTATATAGTTTAGGGATAATTAATTATATATAAATAAAACTTTAAATAATAATATTATAAATAGTACCCTAGATACTATCGGGATAGGTTTAAATAAAACTTTAAATAAAAATTATATATTTAAAGTATAACTTAATATAGTCGTCGATTTAATATAAAAAATATTATTATAATATATATTAAAAGCGTTAACTCCTTAAAGACCGCCTATTTTTTTTTATAATATACGAGGTATTATCTTTATATCTTACTTCGGTCGAAGAAAAACTCTTTTTAATTTTATAACCCTTTAGTCTTTCTTTATTAATAGATTATTTTAATAAATCTTTACCTACTTTATCTACTCCGTTAGTTTATCTTATATTATTTTAATCGTTATCTCCGAATTAATTTTAATTATAAATATTATTTTAAGGCCTTTAACCTCGAGTTTAAATTTCTCGCGGTCTAGGATTAATATTATAATATTAATATATCCCGCCTCTAACGGGACCCTCCGATTATTAAGATATTTATATAAATTATAAATAAAGTTAATTTATTTTTAAAGGGTTTATTAAAGCTCGGCTTTTTCTCTTTTTAAATTCTTATAATTAGTTTCTTAAACTTTAAAGATCTTTTAGAGTTTTATATTCTCGATTTACTCCCGTTTTAACTCTTTATTTAACTCCGCTTAAGAATTCTCTATTTAATTAAAATTAAAGATTATTTTACGTATACGGGTATTTAGTTCGTTTATATATTTCTAGTTTTTTACCTTTTTAAGTTTAGACTTTCGTAGTATCTCCTAGTATTAAGCGATTTATATTTAAAGGCGATTTATCTCGAGCGCGGTTTATTTATATTCGGCGCGCTATTCTACTACCTTATAATTTAGTAGTTAGTACTATTATATAATTAATTAACCGTTATATATCCGGTAAATATAAATAATTACTTATTTATAGTAATATTCGTACGAAAGTATACTAGTCGTTAACGATATTAGAATATTTATTTTAATACTCTATAAACTTAGCGGGCTTGAATCTCTTAATAAAATTCTATAAACTAATTTATTTATAATAAAACTAATACCGACCGATAATATTTTCCCGAATTTTATAGAAAATCCTCGAAGTTATAAGACGGAATAAGCCGGCTATAACGGTTTCTATTAAGTTTTATAATTATTATAATATAATATAATAGGACTTATAATATAATTATTAAGGTACGCGGATATTTCTAGATATTATATCTTTATTAATATTAAAATATAGAATACTACGACTAGAGTCTTAACCGAATATTATTAATATTTAAGTTATATTATTAAACACTAATAATATATTACTCCTAGAAAAGTTTGGATATTACTAATACCTTAATACCCTAAAAATACGAATTAATTTATTAATATCGATTTATTTATATTAAGGCCGCCTAGGTCTAGGGCTATTAAATAATATAATTAATTTATATAATAACTAAAAATCTAGTTATTTAAGGTATATATAATCGGATTATAAACTCCGTTAATAATACTACCTTTAGGCGCCTACACTAGGTAAAAATTAATAAATACGTCGATAAAGTAGTATATCGAAAGACGATCGGATAAATATCTTTAGATATAATAATAGTATAATAATAATAAGAAACTTCTTTATAGCCGATCCTAAAAGAGGTTATAAGTCTTCGTATTACCGCTCGGACGTACGCGAAGCTTTTATATCTACTATACTCTCGAAACTTTAAAGAGTGAATTCGATAAATCGTAGATAAATATATTTTAATTAATTAATAATTAATACGAGTACTTTTATCTCCCCGTTTAGACCTATTATTTACTCTTCTAATACGGGCTAGTTTTTATTTTTAGATTTATATATAATATATTAACCCTCTTTAAGGACGACGAGATAAATATTTATATTAATAATTACCGCTAGTTTATTAACCTTCTTTAATATACTCTTTTTCCTTTTATAGAATATCTCGTTACGCCTCTTCTCTACCTTCGTAACTTTCGTACGCGTTATTATAATATTTATTTCCTTGTATAAAATATATATAAAACTAAAGTAGATAATAAGAAAAGATTAGAAGTAAATTATAAATCGGATTTAGAATAACTTTAAGAAGACTATTTCGAAATATATATCGAAAATAATATACGCGCCCGATATAAATAAATTATCGCTATTATTTAAAATATTACGACGGTGTATTTTAAAATTAATAATGTTTTAGAAGAGGACTTTAATTATTAATTATAATATTTATATATATTTCTTAAATTATAAGGCCCTTGTAGTATTTCTCCTCGATCCTAGTTTAATTATTATATATATTTTTATTTTTATATCCGATTAGCCTAAAGTTATTCCCTAGTCTTCGACTCGCGTAAAAGATATTATATATCGACGTAATAATTATAAATAGATAGCGACGATAAAGTTTACCGGGACTTCGTTTTTAAACGGATAAATATATTAAAAAAATAACGAGACCCCCTCTATATCTAAATTCTTTATAAATATATTACGACTCTACGCGATTACCGCTAGCGGTATAATCGTCGTTATCTTTATACTACGTTTAATACTTTATATTATTACTATTATTAAGATTTATAGGTCGATTTTCTTATTATAATATATCGCGTATCTATTTTAGTTACGCCGTTATCGATTTATAGAGCCTTAGACTAGGGGCGGGGTCTTATTCTAAATAATTTATTAAACTACAATTACTTTCTACGCTATTTATAGGGTTTTTAATTTAATAGATATTAGATCGAGAGTTAGGACTCTTTCCCTTATTATTATAATCCCTTTATATTTTAAACTATATTTAAATTTTATAGCCGATTTATTAAAAATCTCGGTACGAAGCTTCGGCCGAATTTACGACTCTATAAACGTTATGGCCGGAGTATTAACTTTAGTATATATTATTATTATTATAACTAGAGGTTCTTAGTCTCCGTCGAAGAGTAGTACGTACTTTTATAAATTTATAATAAGTTTAGAATTTATATTCTTCTTTAATATTAATTAAGTTCTTTAAGGAGGGTCCGTATTAATTCTATTTCTAATACTATTACTTTATATTCTTCGACGGTCGTTTTATAAAATCTTCCTTCGCCTTTATTAGGCGCTTATAACTCTTATTATATATTCGGTATAATATTATATATTATTAGAAAGCCTTTTCGTACGCGTATATCGTTATATTATAACCGGTAGTCTTTTTACTTCTATTATTATATAAGTTATTTTAATTATTTTTCGTAATTTATTAACCTACTAGATCGGCGGGCGGGTAACTCTTATTAAGATTAAAGATTTATTTTTTATTAATATACTTATAATACGACCCTAGAAGGTGTATACTAGATAGTATATTAATATCTAGTTATTATTCTTTAGTATCCGATCTTTTCTATAAAGTTACTTATTTATAATTATTTATTAAACGGAAAGTAATACGTCGTTTTTATATTTATTTATCTAGCCTTAGGCCGGCTTAACCCGTAAACTTTACGAAAGAATATATAATATTAATTCCTTCGATCTCGTCGATAACGATCGGATATAGGAAATTTTATCGATTTATTTTTAACTTATTTAAATTAGCGGACCCTATAGCTCCGGAGCTCCTATTAACGAGTATAGTAATATTTTTATAATAATTACTAGTATTAATATCGCTACCTAACTCCTTTATCTTAAAGAATTAATCTAAGAATTTAATTATTACGAGATCCGTATACGGTATATTTATTTTATTTAGTAGTTAGACTTCGTTAATATTACCCCTATAATCGGAATAATATAATATATTATATTAATAAGAATAGGCGACGAAGCTGGACTAGTTAGAATTATTAACTAAATATTTAAAGACGATATTCGAGATAAAGGTTATATAAATTAATTTATAATTCTCTTTAAAGCGGAGTTTTTAATTATTAATAAATATTTCGTATCTTAATTTATTTTACCCGAGAGGATTAGAATATAAAGAGGAGTTATAATAGTAAAGGTAAAAACGTATAAATTTTCTATTATAAAGATTATATAAACCTAGAAATCTTATTAAAGGTATTAATAAATAACCGGTATAACGAAGATTATAAAATAAAACGGTTAAACTAACTAATTAAAAAGAGAGGTAAATTATTTATAACTAGCGAGTTTATTATTCTATATTTATAATCGTATCTTATTAATATTTCTAATCTCCGCGGACGACGATATACGAGACGAGATATAAAGGCTTATAAGTAAGGAGGTTAAAGATAATATTAAATTTATAGAAATAAATTTTCAGCCCTCTAAGCTAAAGTACTTTTAAAAAACTATACGAAATTATTTTTAATAAATTAATACTTTCTTTAGAATATAACTTTATACGATTTTAATTACTTCTTATATATATATAACCCTTTTACGGTATAATTTTAACTTTAAAAGAGTATAGTCTAAAAATAATATAAAGTTAAATTAAATCTTTATTATTTATTTAGGCGAGCGTAGGTATAATTCTTTTTAATATCTCGGTATTAAAATATATTAAACTTTATATTTAATTAGGACTAGCGTCTCTTTATATACTCTTATATTATCGTAATTTAATAAATTTCCTTCTTATTATCTTAACTATTATTAATTATATCTATTAATTATTAATAGTTTAGTTTATTTATAATCTATTATATAATATTAAAATACTACGACGGTACCGTAACGTAGAAATAAAGTAGTATTAATCTACGATTACACTCTTTATATAATACCGCCCCTCTTCGATATATAATAAATAAGAGGAAACGCTTTACTTTTAACGCCTCTACTTTTAATTAATTTTTCTCTTTTTAGTATAACTACCTACACGGTTAATTATAAAATACGTATTAATAATCGCGGAGTAAACGATAAGGAAGAGTATTTTTATTAATAAATCGAAAATAAGAATATTTTAATTACCGTTTATTTTAATAATCTAAAGAAATAGACCGATAAAGAACGCGAAGATTAAATAATTAAAAATCACGAGTAGTATTTAAATTAAAATATAGTTTATTTAAATCGCTTTCTTATAACCCTTAAAGCCGAAATATAGAATAATAATAACTATAATAAATATTATACTAGTCGAGATCGAGCCGGTAAAGAGGTTTTAAATACGTCGGAATTACTCGGAGCCCGCTAGACGGAATTCGTTAAAGATAAGAATCGTAAAGGATAAACCACTTATAAGAGTAAATATTATATCGAAGGTTTTATAAAACCGGAGGAGCCGATAGAAGACGTCGGGTATCATCGGGCCAGTTTTATTATCGACGATTTAACGAGGTTAAATAAAAATAACCGTTTTATATACTATAGGATATTATTATTCAGTGAGATAATTTTATTTAATACGTAAATCTAAATTATTATATAAATATAAATATTTTAAAAAGAAACGACGAGCGGAAAATATTATATATTTTAGAATTAGAGGTTAAAAACGTTAATTAAATATTATAATCCTACTATAAAAGTTAATCCGTAAACGGCCTTTCTCTATTATATTTATAATATAAATAACTAGTTCTATTTCCGTTAAAGAAATACGTAATAGTTATTTACTATAAATAGTGTTTTAACTTTTACTCTACGACTAGTTCTATACTTCCCCTAGTTATAATAATAGGAGTATTATAATATAAAAAATAGAAAAAATATAATAGGGAATCGGATTTTATTTTTAAAGCGCTTCGGCGATTTAAATATCGAAATATATATATTTTCCGAGAAGTCGTAGAATTACTCTTTAACCTCTCTATTTAGTACTATATTAAACTTTAATATATAGACGGATAAATATATAATTATTTATTTAAAGAATTAAACAGCTGAATTTAAATTAATATAAAGAATTCTTATATAAAATAACTAGATACTTTACTTAAATTATAATAAATTATTACGATATTAAAATAATTTTCATATAATCTAGTTTCGCGATATTAAAGATTATATATAATATATTATATAAAACGCTTAGAATGCTCGGAGCTCCTCGAAACCATTTTTCTTATATAATCTCTAGTATTTTATTATTCGTTACTCCGATTTAGTTAACTTCCGCGCGATTTTTTTTAATATATTTTATAAAATTAAGAACGCCTCCTAAGTCTTACTCTATAATATATTTAATATAAAGTATATCTCGTCTAAATATATTACCTTTACGCGTAAATATTTATTTTATTCTCGGAGGTCTCGAATTTCCTATAAAGGATCTATAAATCTAAATTTCTTACGAATATTTAGACGGCGAGGATAAAATATCGGATCGGGAAAATCCTTTTATTTACGACGACGGTCGAGGATATTAATTTCCTCCGGCGTACCGGGTAACGGCTTTTAATAATATTTAAAAAAACGGGTTAATATATTAAATCGTACCTCCCTATATTCTATATTACGGGCCTACGGTTATAATATAACGGATTTAAGAATAAATACTAGTTATATTAATTAAATTTTTAAAGTCTTTTTATTATCGGACCTTCCTATATACCGATCGCGATTTATATAATATTAATTATATATTATAATTTTCGTCTCTATAATTCTAATTACGCGGAATATATTTAAGAGGAAAAGTAGTATAAATATAAAAACTATATATCGGTTTTTATCGGCGCTAATTTTAATAAAGGTTATTTCGGGTTTCGATAATCTTTAAGGCTATATATATAATTTAGAATAAATCTTTTTACCGAGTCGATATTATTATACCGGGGCTTTATACTACGTAGATTATATATTATTAAACCCGATATAGCCGACCTTTAACATTAATTAATCTAAATAAAGGATATTCGTTTCGATAGGGAGATAAATAAAGAGAAATTCGACGCCTCGGTTACCCTTTTTCTTAAATAAAACTCGTCGAGATAAAAGCGGCGTTAATTAATAGAAGATTCTTTAACTCGTATACTCCTTATTAACCCCGACTTATTAATTTTTATAAATATTCGAAATATCGAGTATATCTCTAAAAAGCCTAGGTATAAAATCCGGGACGAATTATTACGAATTTATTATAAATACGTAGGCTGGGATTAAATAGGGGATATTTTAATTATATATAATAATAATTATAATCTCTACGCTATAAAATAAATCGAGGTCGATAAGGGTACGCGTAGGAATATTTAGATATTTAGAAATATTAATATAATAGTTAGAATTATAAATATATATCGTAAAGAAAAGTATATTTATATCGTTTATAAATATATAAATAAATACCTAGAGTATATTCTAGGAACTCTGTATAGGTGTTTAAAAACTCTAGAAATTATTATATTATATAAAGAAGTTAGTTAAAACCCTATAATTTATATTAATATTAATTTAGGAAAGTTATTTAATAGAATCTCTTATATATATAACGAGTTAAGTCGCTATCACGGAGACCTTTACTATATATAGTTATTACTCGACCGAGACGGTTATATAAAAATTAGTAAATAACCGGTATATTTCGTCGAGTAAAATTAATAGTAGTAATTAATATCGGTGAAAAGATATTACTAAAAAGAAGGACTACGGAGGTATAAAAGTAAAAAAATATTAAAGGTATCGGTATAATTATAATAAAAATAATAAAACTAGTAATTAAACTAGCTAACTCTATTATATTATAATATCTTAATAAATAGAGTAATATTTTTAATATTAAAGGCTTTTTAATTTTTATAATAGGAACGGGAATAATAAAGAGGTTAAAGAAAGTAAATACGAGAAATCCGGGTAAAATAAAATATTAAATCTAATAATACTTATTCTTATATAACGCTTTAAGTATAAAGTACTTGAAACCCTATACTCTAATTATACGTTTATATACTAGGTCGAAATAAGACCTCCTTATTAAAGAAACCTACGAGAAAGATATTATAAAATAAGAGAATAAAAATACTTAACTATATTTATTAAAGGTTTAAAATTAATATATTATAATCTATAAGAGATTTATAAAGTAAGACGATGATTAGAAATTAATTTAAATTAAATACTAAAGGAAAGGTACGGTATTCTATATAATATTTAATTATTTAACGATAATACTCGTTTAGTTCGGCTATATATTAAGTAGATTCTAGTAATCTTTAATAATAAAGATTACTTTAGGGATACGTTTCGTAAAGGGGTAAAATTCTCCTATATATTTACTTTATAGGAATCGACGATATTATATTATATACCTCTAAGACTTAATAGAAGTTTATATATAATAAAGTCGTTTATTATATTAAGTCTTCGCTTCCTATTTTCGTAATCGTTAATAATATCGTTAATAGATCCTTCTCCCGTATATTATATATCTCTAGTATTTAATATAGATTTATATATAATAAAGTTCTTTAATATATTAAGTTTTCGTTCGTTACTTCCTTAATAATAGACGACGTCGACGTATATAATACTCTTATCCGTATATTATATAACTTTAAGATTTAAGGTAGATTTATATATATAGTTTTAAAACTTTTAATAATATCTCTTTTAATATTACCGAAGAGAGTAGGGCCGTACGAAAATTCGATTATATTTATTATATTTAAGGTCGTGTTTATAGAGCGCCGAGTAACCTAAATAATATTATTAATAATAGTATATAAAGGAGGTTAAATATAGAAAGACTCGATAATATTTATAGTATAAAAATAGCGTTATTATACTATACGAGCGCACGTATTTATAAAAATTATTTAATTTTATATACGTTTTACTATAGAAGGGATAATTTAATCGTTTTATTTTTCGAGCTACACTAGGCTCTTATAAGGTAGTTATAAACAACGAGTTATATTTAATTATAATAAAGAGTTAGTCTATAAGTTTATTATCGGTAGGATAAACCGCGAGTATAATTTAAAAGTTCTCGATACCGTTATTTATATTATAAAGAAGAAACTTATATAGGGGTAGGTTACCTTCGTTCTTTAATTCTTTAATTATCTTTTTATAATTAATAAACGCCTTAAAGGTATTAAATAGAGTATCGGTATTATTTTAACGAAGAGATAAAGCGATAGCCGTTTAAAGTTAATATAATCTTTTATACTTTTTTATTATATTAAGGCCCTCCTCTATAATAGGAGATTATAATTTATCGAATTTAAAAGTAGGGCCGTTTATATTCGTCGAAACCTTCTTAAATAAAATTAATTAAAGTAGATTAGGTCGGCCTCGTTTAATATAAAGATTAAAGTATTTATTAAAACCCTTCTCGCCCGTATACGCCTTTTTATAAATATTATAAAGATTTAAGGTTTATATTAATATATAGTACCTTAAATTTACTATAAATTAGTTTTTATCGGCGATAAGGAAGGAGTTACTACTATTAAATTAACGGATTAAACGTAATCTTTCGATATTAATATCGAGAAATCTAACCTCGTTAGTTATAATTCTTTAAGATTAAAGTATTTATACGTTTATTATTTATTAAGTTTTAATATAAAGAATTTTATTTACTCTCCCTTAGACTCGGCGCTACTTTACGTAGTAATTATTAATTAATCTAAGTTATTATATTTAGAAGTTAATTACGGCCTAACTATATTAAATATAAGACTCGTAGTAGGAGATAACTTATACGTCGATATAATATAGGTTAGGTATTTAATAGGGGTATTAAAAAATAGGATAATATCGGACCTATTTCTATTAAAATACCCTATAGAATTCGGTTTAATAGAGGACTAGTATTCTAGTAACACGTTATTTATTAATATAATATAAAGTAATTCTTAATACTTAGGTTAATAATTAATCGATTTTTCGGGGGTATCTTCGATTACGATTATATTTTATTTATTATAATATAAATTATTAGGCGCCTTTCCGGCGAAGTTATAAATAAACTACTCGTTTATTTAGCCCGCGATATCTCGTTTATACCTCCGGTAATAATTATAATACGGAGACTTTATTATTAAAGTTTCGTCTTTATCGGTAGCTTTTAACGTGAAGTCGGAAAACCGAAGAATCTCTATTTATATATTTTACTAGATTAAGTTAATAAGAAATTCGTTTTTAAGAATATTAATAATTTATTAATATCTTTCTTAAAAGTCTCGCTATATTAAATAAAGAGTATATTATATAGTCTAGGTATTTTCTTATAATTAAAAGGATTTGGGCCTTAGTTAAAGAGGAAAGTTTATTTATTTTATTTATTAAACTTTAGCGTCTTTTACGTAGAATCTCTCGAATTCTTCTAGAGTAATCTTACGGTACTATAACTCCGTCGGCTACTTATTCGAATAACGGAAATATAGAGGTATATAAATTTTCGGAAATATAAAATTATTTTTATTAAGAAGTCTTTTACTATTAAGTTAATATACGAGTATAAAAAGTATATTAAATTTATAAAGAGTAAATATCCTACTAGTAACTTAGTTAAGGAAAGTTAAAATTAGTATTATAAAGAGATTATAATAAAATTAACGTCTATAAAGTTATAATAAATTAATATTTATAAAGTTATAATAAGTTAGCGCCTATAAAGTTATAATAAGTTAATACCTATAAAATTATAGTAAGTTAGCGCTTATAAAGTTATAGTAAATTAACGTTTATAATATTATATTAATTTAGTACTTAATATTTATAACTAGATTTAATATTAGAACTAGAGTTAGAGCTAGAACTTTAATAAAAGCGCTCGTTAAATAAAGATAATTTCTCTTTTAATATTTATAAGGATATTATATATAACCCCGTTTAATCTCCGACCTAATTATAATTAATATTTATTATATATATTAATGATATAAATACTCGCGTGGCCGCTTTCGCTTATTCCTAGTATTAATACCTTTATTATTATATTTCCTCTTTAGGTTAAATATACCCGGTTAATAATATCTCTTATATACTTTTCGCGTTAGGTTATAGTAAGTTAGTATATTAAAATTAATATTCAAACTCTATTAAGTAATAAATTAATTTAAATTATAGAAGAAGTTATTAATTTTTTATACTTTTATTACGCTTTTTAAATAGATAGTAATAGAGTTAATAAAATAACGGACTAGGAATTCTACTCGCTTTTAATAACGATAGTATAACGAATAAAAATCTTATATCGGTTTATATTATTTTAATATCTCCGAATTTATAATAAAAGATTATAACGAATTTTAGAAATCTTTTAGTAACTATTCTATAATTTTACTATATAAACGATACCGTAGAATACCGACGCAGCGATAACTCTTATAATAATATATAAAGTCGTTTAATTCGAAAAAGAAAGAGGATATTATAAAAGCGAAGATAATTTTTAGGTAATCCTCGTAGAGGTATAATTATATTTTTACCCGGGCTTAAATCTTATTTATACGATTTATATTATAAATAATTAATTACTCGTTTAATAAAGTTACGTTAAAACGGTAGTAATCTTTACGCGACTTTTAATCTAGGCGATTTTAAAGTTTATTCTAAATTATTTAATTATCCTAAAAAGAGATAAAGAATTAATAAAGGCGAGGAATAAAATTATCCTAGAAGACGTAACGGAATCTAGGTATTATTAATAAAAATAGTTCCTTCCTTATATTAATACCGAGAGAGACGACTATATTTAGGTAGATTATCGAAGGCTAGATTTATAAACTCTCTTATAAAATAAAATTAATAAAATTATTATACTTTAAGTCGTTATCCTAGAAAGTACCGATAACAGTAATATAACCTAGTTTAAATAATCTAGAAAAAAATAAGAGTAAAATAATAAAAGAAGGGTTATTAAATATACTTTAATATAACCGAGGTTATACGGCCCCTACGGGCTGGTTAGCGAATATCGTAGAGAAAGAATATATAATATTTACGCCTTTTATAAATATAACTCGTCCTCGACTCTTTTAAGTCGCAGATACTTATAGTTTATTTAAATTATTAATAGTAGTTTTCGATAATAAGATCCTTATTTACCGTAGTCCTATAAGTATATACTAGAGTTATTATAGTTAGAGAAAAGGTAGGGAAACGCCTTCGAGATTATTATTATTATAATAATAACTTTAGTATCGGACTCGTTACCGGAATAATCGAATATTTATTAAAGTTATTTAAAATACTCCTTAAGAGAAGCCTTAAAACTATATATATCGTAGTATCTATCGAGTAACTAGTACTTTAAAATATAATATATATAATAGAAGATATTACTATAACTAGCCGCTCTACGACGAAAAAACTACCGCGTAAATATATCGAAGATTTTTATATAATAATTAATATCTTACCGGCGGATAAATAAATTTAATATAATTAAATTATTTATTTAAATATTAGAGATATAGGGCGAGTTAAAGGAGAGAAAACTTATTAAAACTCGTATTAAAAATTAGGTCGAAGAAGTTTTATAAGGGGTAGTTAAGGTTAATTAACTTTTATAAAGTTTTTAAATACTTTAGGGGTACTACTCCTCGGATACCTCCTTTATTAATTAATAATATTTTTATATTAGTAGTAAATAACTTTAAACCTACGACTAAATTACTAATATTATATAAAAGATAGTAGTATATATTATATAAATATTCTTTTATTATTAAATTATATCCGAAGCGTTAGATATAGATATCGTATAAGGTGTAGTCGTATATAAAAATATATTTAGAATTACGGCCTAGATAAGGTAAATAGGTTTTATTACTTTATAACCGTAATTATTACGACCTTTTCCGACGAATATTCTCCCGATAAATCTAGGCTATATATACTAGGCGCTTAATAAAAATTAAAGCGAGAGTTTAAAACTAACTCTAAAGTTATCGATTTTATAACTCGGTTATCGGGATTTTATATATTATTCTTAAAGCCCGGACGACCGAGGGTTTATAAATCGTATTATATATAAAGTAAGACTCGAAATCTAAAGATATTAATAAGGTATATTAATCGTAGGAAGGAGGTAATATAATATATATTAAATAAAAACGTATTTATAAGTATACTAGAAGTTATATACGATATTATATCTTAATTAGATATCTTTTACTCTACGTAAAGACGTAGGAATTTAAATAAATATTTATAATAATTTTAAGGGATTTAATTATCGAGACGGTTAATTTTTATTAAATTAAACGGTGTATTTAATATCCTTAATACGTATTTAACCGCTTCGTATATAAAGTAGTTAAGATAAAGGGTAGAATAAAGGTACCGGGAGGTTTATTATAATTAACGGACTTTATTTATATATCGTAGTAAGACTTTTTATAACCTACGATAACGAGCGAGTAACGATATCTACTCGTCGGATAAATATAAAATAATAATAAATAAAAACGTTTCGATAAGGTTTTATTAATAAAGGTTAAACCGAAGATTTTATATTTATAAAACGTTAAATATAATATTAATTTTATCTCTTTTTACGACGATTACGACCCTAGGGCGAACGGCGGATAAAAAGATAATATTATAATTAATAATAACCTACGACTTTAACCGCTTTATAATATCGTCGAGTATCGTAAAGTCGTCCGCGAAGATATAAATAATATCCGTAAATAAGAAGAGGAGATAAATATAAATAATATTAATATAAATTAACCCTAACGGCGTCTCTTATTAAATATTATATACGAAGGTCTTATAGTAATTAATAGGGGTATAATAAAGAAAGATCTAGAAAATAATTTCGTTATCCGCGAAGAGGATAAAGAAGTTAGAGTAGATATTTTTAATATCGAGTTAAAAATTAATAAAACTATCGTATTAACTCCTCTTTATATTATTAAAGAGAAAGAATTCTCGTAAGGCTACGTCTTTTACTCTATAACCGATAAAGAATAATAAAGTAAGTCGTTATTTTAAAGGGTTAACGAGATTACCTAAAATCTACTAAAACCGGCCTTTATTATAAATCGAGACGTAGCGCTCGCTAGTAAACTAAAACTAAATAAAATAACTAAATAACACTATTATAAATCGAGAAGATTTAATATAGGTAGATAACTATATAGTTTATATCCTAAAATAATAAATAACTAATTATAGAATTATTATAAATAGTAGTATAGCCACGTCTTTATAAGTATATTCGAAAATTACGGCGGTTATTATAAGAACCTATACGGTTCCTAACTCCTTTCGATACTATAACGACTTTATAATAAACTTATTAGCGGAGAAGAGTCGTACGTTCTACGACTCTATAAAAGTCCGTATTAATTAACTTTATTACGAAGATTTATTAATTAATCCTCGGTAACTCGATTAAAAGAATATTATATAATTAAAAAATATATATATACTCGAGGGTTATTATTATTTAGAGCCCGAGTATTATATTCCTACGTTTATTAATAAAGTTACTTTTAAATAGGTTCTTCGTTCGTTTAATATCCCCCGCTCGGTACTTAAGAGTCTTAGGGAGCCGGATTTTATATAATTAAAGAAATAAATTATATATCTTTATAACCGATATAAATTAGAGATAGCGAAGGACTTCCTCGTTATAAATAATAAATAATAAGTAGTAAACCTTTATTTAAAAAATAAAGATATATTACTCGATATACTCGAAGACCCTCTTATTAATAATTATCGTTAAACGTAAGCGAATCGACTAGACGTATTATTCGTAAGGAATATTCTAATATATTTAACTTCTCCGATAAAGATATTTTCCGTTACCTACGATATTACGTTTTATAGAGTAAATTTAACGGAAAATAATTTACGAGGTTATCGGAGAGTAAGAGAAGAGATTTAAAATAATTAAAAAAATTAACGGCGATAAACGAGGAGATAAAGAGATTTAGGGATAATATAGACCGCCTTATACTATATACGGGCCTATAACCTACTATAAAAATCGGTATCTTTTATAAGTTTTTACCTTTATATTATTTTAAGGAATTTATATATTACCTTTTTAAAATTAAGGCCACGTAGAATTATATCTTAAAAAATAAGAATAACCTTCGTTTATAATTAGACTTTTATATTATTCTAACTTTAGAGGGTAAATACCCTCGTTATTCGAATAAAAATCTATTATTTATAAAATCGAAGTTTAATTAACGCGAGATCTTCGTATCGTTATACTTCGACTCGTAACGCGATTAAATCCTTAGGCGAATTCGTAAGATTTATTATATTATACTATTAATTTATATTTTCCTCGAAGATATGATATATTTAAAGTTATACGCGAAGATTATAAAAGGGTTACTCGGTATTAAATTTAAAAAATTAGTCCGTTAAACTTTCGATTAATAATATAATAAATAAAGCGAGTACCTCGAGTAAATAAACGAAACTAGTAGTAAAGAGTATATATTAAGGTCTAGTTTTATAATTCGTTAGAAATTTTATCGGTAGTTTTAATTATTCGTCTTTCATTATTTCCCTTAAATAACCGGATAAACTCCTCGAAAAAATTCTCGTAGACCGAAACTAAATACCCCGAATATTAAATATAACTAGTAGTATATTATATATATCTTAGTTTTTAAGTCTAGTTATTTATTAATACGGAATACCTTTATAAACGCTGATAAGATTATAACTCGGGACTTCCTCCGGTAAACTCGACTATTATAACTCTATCGCTTTAATAATACCGTGTTTAATATTAATATATAACGTATTTATAAGATTTTAAAATAAGTTTATACGAGTAATAATATATACGAAATACCGATTATCTCCTCGGATTATAATTTATATAACTCCGATATATCCTTCCGTTATAGGAGGCCGTTCGAGTACGTCTTTTATACCGATATAAGTTATTTATATATACGATATATATACCCGAGCGCCGAGGATATATAATATAAATACTACTTAACCTCTTTTACTATAAAGCGCGATATTTTCTAATACTTCTTTAATATTCTCGACGGTAATAATAATTTATTTAAGGGTCTTACTCGGATAAATAATAACTACTAAAAATCTATTACGTCGTCCGAGACGGATAAATTATATTAAAGTTTATTACTCTTTATTTTAGAATAAGTCTTAAGGAATTTACTTAATATAAAAGAAAATTTACCTCCGTCCGAGATAGCGAATATAAGAAAGTCTATTAAAGAGAGTTTATAAGACGATCTACGTCGTATTTATAAAAAGCCTCCTCTGGATATATTACTCCTTATAACGTTACTAGTTAATAATCGGTTTAAATATTAATATCTCTTTATCTACCGGAATCCGGATAGTAATCGTTATTTTATTAAGAATTTAAATATCGGCGGGTCCGGTTATAAATACGTATATATAAATTATTATTATTTTATAAGTTATAAATTTATTACTAGGGGAGAGATCGTAAAGAATTTATATAAAGTAAAAAATATAATTATTCGCGTATTTATTACTTAAATAGATAGGTTAAAAAGATTATAAAAGTTTATAAAAATTATATAATAATAATATTATTCCTAAATAATATCCTCCTACGTAAAGTAATTAAATACGAAAGACTAAAATCGATTAATAAATATAATATAAAGTACTAGTAATTATATTTTATAAAGTAATTATTATCGTTACTCTCTCCCGTAGATTACGAGTAAAATCGATTATTTAGTAACTTTTCTTCGTAGTATATATCTTTAAACTTTTATATTTAGTTCTTAATTTTTTCTTTATTAATATATTTATTATTACCTCGTTTATTTATTACTCCGGCCTCGGTATTTACGGAGTATAATTTTTAAACTCGGTAATCGCTTTATCTTTAATCTTTATAACCTTTTTACGGTTAATAAAGATTTACTCGTACTTTTACTTTATTATCTTTAATTTATCCTCGAGACCGTTTATATATTATTTTTTATCTTCGAGCTTTAATATTAAATTACCTAGGTTATTCTCGTTATTTAAGTTATTTATAATTATAGTTTTATCCCCTTTAATTAACTATATTATAGTTAGGAAATTAGATAACCGGTTTAATATATAAAAATAGTATTCGAGTTTTTTCTCGGTCTTAATATACTTTTTTAACTCGAAGTCTAGTTTTTAAAGAGTTTTTTAATACTTTTATCGTTTATTTTAAAACTAGAAAATTATATCGGATTAAATTTATTAGGATTTATAGTAGGTATTCTCGTAATTTTAAGAATAATCTTTAATAACCTACGTAACCTATTAAAGAGACTAGTATTATATAATTATATAATATAGGTTCGTGTTTTATTTATTAACCTACTTTATAAACCCTTCTTTAATATTAAATAGCTCTTATTCTCGCTAGAAATAATATTTATAGAAATTCTACGACGCGGTTTCGTAGGGCATTTACTTAAAGATTAGTACCGGATAATTACAATAAAGAATAAAACTACCGGAGGGGGGTTATTTATTTTTTATAATATCTTTTATTTATTAATTAAGGCCTGGCGCTAGCTTTAAATAGGAGGTTTAACTCGATAAAGATATAAATCACCTTCGAAGTAACTTCGACTAAAAATAAAGAGGATACGGTTAAGAAAATTAATTTATAAGTTTATCTTAAAGAGGTTTCTAGTTTTATATACCTTAAGCGTAGTAGAGATAAATTACGAATAAGATAATAAGGGATATAGTTTTCCTATTACGGGTATTTAAACCTAAATTTATTCTATACCGTTTATTAATAACCTCGATCTCGGATAATTATAATATCCGAAGAAAGAATATATTCGAAGACGACTAGGTTAAAAGTATAAAACGCGTAAATAAAATTAAGATAATTATATATATTAAGACTTTTTCCCGGATAGAGGGTTATTTTTAATTTAATACTTTCTTTTTAAATACTACCGCCGGGCTATATCTAGTTATAAGAGATACTTTATATTAAAGATAAATTATTCTTATTAGCGAATCGTAACCGGAGTTAAGAGAGGAAACTAAGATTAAGAGATATTATTTATATATTCGGATATTACGGCCTAATAAATCTAGGGTTAACGGTTATAATTTTATCTATTTCTTACGAAGGGCCACTTTATATTCGATAGATTAATTAATATTTATTAAAACTTAAATCGATCCTTCTTAATTAGGTAAATAATATAATTTTATAAAAAACTTATCGATTTATTATCCTACGGCGCCGTAATAAAAAGACGGTATATTATAAAATAGTCTTAAAATTAACTCGATAATTTAGTATTATCTCGATTTATTAAAATAGTAGTACTAGAAAAGAGCCTAGGGGTACTAGCGTATACTAGTCTCTATAATTTATAAATAAATCCTAACGCCTTAAGATAAACTAGGGCGGAGTTATTATTAAAATTATACTATTTTAAATTAATATAAAAAGGCTCTTAGGACTTTATATAAACTACTATCTTTCTTTATATTTTAAAGTAATTCTTTATTATTTAATATTATCGATATAACTAGTCTAAATCGTAGATCCCTAACTATATATATTATTAATCTTAAATTATTATATCCTCCGAATAGGCCTAGTAAGAGCTAGGTTCCCTCTTCTACAATTAATTAATAAATAACTCCTACGGTAACACACCTTCGTAGGAGCCGTAGATATTATTTAATAATTACGGGTTAACTCCGCCAGTACTATTATATCTAAATATATTAATTATACCGACGGATATTCTAATAAGTAGATATACCCGCGAGCGATTATCGTCCCGCGTTAATATACGAACTCCTCTTATTAGGTAGTAGATACTCGGTAGAATATAATATATATTTATAAAATAGGTTTATTAACTTTAAAGGGAGTTTAACGTATTTAAAATAACGTAAATCTTAATAAATATATACGAAGATAATTATTAAAAGGTTAGTATTAAATAAGATAAATATAAACGAGTTAAATTTAAAGAGGAAATACGAAAGTTTAAAACCGAGTAAATAACCTAGAATAAAGTAAAGTTATTTATAATATTAATTTAAAAAGATTATAAATATAGAAAGAGTATAATATTACTTCTAGTTATATTAATTATAATTAACTCTTTCTAGTATCTACGATAGATTAAAAGAGTATTACTAAAGATTTTATAAATATTTTATAAATATATATAATTATATTCAAGACCTAGCGAATAAAAATAGATCGATGAATATATTATTATCGTCGTTCTATATTAAGTAAATTAATATCGATACCGATCGAGAGCCTAAAGAGCCTTATACCGGTTACGATAAAAACTACGATTTTACGACGTGGCGCTATATAATTTATATCGATAATAAATTATTTAAGATAAAAGTCTTCGCTTTAATATAAAGTCCGTTTAATATTTAAATTACGGTAAACGTAATAAAATAATAACTAATTAACTACTTAACGGTTATATAAATTAACGAGGTATATAATCTACGCGATTATATTATTAAACTTTATATCTAATTTTACCTTATAAGGCCTTAAATAATTTTAAAACGAGTTATTAATAAAGGCGCTCTTAAATAAGCCCTTATTAACCTCTAAATTCCTTATTATTTTAATTAATACGAGTAGGCCTTAGTCCCTACGTAGCGCTTTAATAAGTATTTATTTTAATTATAACGTAATTTCTTAATTACCTTTAACTTCGATACGTATTTAATAAATTTATATAAAGAACGGGCCGGCGGCGGTATTAAATAATATTAAATTTAAAACTTTAAAGGGTAGGAGATTATTTTATTATTATTAAATTCGAATTTATTATTTTACCCCGTACGTTAGGTATTCGTATTAAATTTACAGCGTATCTAGGCTCTATCTCCCGTTAATTCGCGTATAGTTAAGTTTAGCCCTAGGGTTTTATAAACTTAAAGAGAATATAACCCGTATAGGAATTAACTCTTTTAAAAATAATACGTTTTTATATAAGTGAAATCTCCTTAAGGTATAATTCTCCTTAAGGTATTAATTTTTCTTAGAGTATTAATTCTCTTTAGGGTATTATCTTCTTTAGGGTTTATTATTTTATAGAGTCTAATTCTTCTTAAAGTATTATTTTCTTTAAGGTCTATTATTCTATAGGGTCTAATTCTCTTTAAAGTATTATCTTCCTTAGAGTCTATTATTTTATAGGGTTTAATTCTCTTTAAAATATTATTTTCTTTAGAGTTTATTATTCTATAGGGCCTAATTCTCCTTAAGGGATTAACTTATTATAAAGTTTTATATATTAATTTATTTTTATATTCCCTACTTTATATAGCTAGTTAATTATAAGAATATTATATAATATTTAATTAATTCTTCCTAATAAATAACCTCGCTTAAAAGGATTTAGATTTATTATATTTATACTAAACCAAATTTATAATAAAGTTTAACCGTTAACGGGGGGAGTTATTAAAGTTAATATACTATATATATATCGTTATAAACTAGCGAGACTATATATATAATATTAAGGTTTATATAAGATAATATATATAATTTTTTAATTATATAATTCTATTATTAATTAATTTTTGGGATATAATTAGTTACGATAAATCCGGAATTTTTAACTTATTAATCGGATATTATTTAAGAATACGTAACCGCCTCTAGAAAAAATATTCTTTTAATTTTTCGGTCTTTCGATATAACCGTTAATAACTAGATTTATAAATTATTAACTAGAATCGAAAATAATTTCTATCGCCGTAAAAGAGTTTTCGGTATTAATTTAATTATACTAAGAAGAGGACGAGGGACGAGTGTAATATAAAAGGGATATTAAAAACTCTAGATAAATTTTATTTCTCTTTATACTCGTCTCTCTTACCTAGTATATATTAATTTAAATATATTAAAATTAAAATACTATTTATTAGATTAATAATAACGGGTTTATTAATATATAGATTAGTTCGAAGTTTTAATATAATATAAATCTTATCGCTAAGTCGCCCTCTTTCTTTATATTTTTTTCATCGCGATTAATATCTAGGTATTAATATGAATATACCGACTATAATATAAATAACCTCCTCGACGTTTATATTATTCTTTATAATAATAATCCCTACGACGATATTATTCTTTAATACGATATTATACGAACCGCTTTATATCTTTATTAATATTAGGATAAGTAGTATAGGAGCGGTCTAAATAATAAGTACCGTCTTAATCTTTAACCGAAGGTCTAGAATTAATTAACTTTAGTATTTAATTCCGGCTTTATTAAATAATAAATCGCGAAGTATTTATAAAGGTCTAATTATCTTTATTATAATTACGGTTACGATTATTTCTTCGGGGTAACTACTTATTCCTTCTTTTTATCCGATTTTAAATACCGTGAATTCTATTATAAACCCGGGATACGTTTTTCTATAATTCTCCCCTCGACTTTTAAGAATAGTTATAGGTAATATATCTTTATATCTAAATTCGTCGTTAATTAATTTAACCGTCTTTAGCTCGGGCTTAAAAAGAGTAAATTTAAAATCGGGTTCGGCCGTTATTAAATCTACTCCCCTTTATCTAATCTCGTCGTCTACTATAGTAAATATTATAATAAGTAATATTTAATTATTAATATTAATAATTAGGATAAGAGCCTCGTTAGTCGTTTTATAAAAAATAATATTTTTAATTACTCCTAGAATATATATACCCCGACGGGTAATTATTTAATAATCTTAACTCTTTAAAAGGCTAGTATTACGGGAGGTACTTTAAGCGTAGGAAAATTTAAATATTTATTATAAAATATTAATTTATAACTAGGTCCTATTATACTTCGTAATAAAATAAATAAATATATATTCTTAGTTACTTTATCTTTATATTTCGGTCGCTATATATATCTTATATTTAGAGTAGTAATAATAAGAAATAATTAAAAGTGAAGTTCCTTAAATAATAATTTTTATATATAATATCTTTATACGCCTAATATTAGAAGAGAGAGCGCTCGAACTCTATAAATCAAAGTATTTAGCGAATATAACTTTATACTTCTATATTTAATTCTTCCCTTCGATAATATTTAAAATACTTAATATTAATAGAGCCTTAATAAAGTTTTACTAACTTTATATTTAGAATATTTAATACCTTAAACCTCTTATCCGCTAATAAATTCTTATTATAATACGCGAGTATAAATAGAGCGTCGTCGTTAGTATTACGTTAATAAATATAGGCGCCGCTAGAGATAAAAGTAGTAATAAAGCGGTAATTATTAAAGGCGTAAAAAGTATTTATTAAAATAATTATTAATATAGTATCTCCTTCGTAGTTAATAATTTTAATATTAATATTATAACTTTATAACTCCGTTATAATTTCGAGCCTCTTATTTTTAATAATATCTATATTCTTATAAATACTAATTAGTAGTATATTTCTATAAATATCCAATTTATTAATATCTATACTATATTATAGGAAAGCTCGTATAATGGAAAATCGGAATTCGTTTTCGAGTCCTTAAAAGGAGTAGATTATATTAAATAATATTAATCCGCTCGGGCCTAGCCGATCCAAAGGAGCGCCGCTCTTTATTAAAGTTTTAAATATTTACGAGGCTATATTATTATAAATACGATTTAATATTATTTAAATTATTCTTAATCCGCCGAAGGGCTAGTAATTTATATATACTATAAACTAGGTATCGAGGGTTATATATTTATCGGTACTCTATTTACCTACGTCTACTCCTACCGCTAATAATAATTTAATAACTATATAATTATTATAGTAGATCGCGTAATAGAGTAATAGTAGAGTTCCTCCGTCGTTATTAAAGTTAGTATTATTCTTAAGGAGCGATTTAATTATAAAAGGAGAAAACTTATACTCCTAATACTACTCATCGCTTTAAATAACGAGGATAAAAGTATTAAAGATATCTACGGGTAAACGCGCTTTTATATTAATATTATTTACGATAAATAATTAAATTACTACGCCGTATCTCTTTTTACTTATTATTATTAGCGGTATATATCGATTATTAAATATCGGAGTTTCCTTAAACTAATTATAAACTCCGGTTAATAAAAATAATTAAATAATCTCGGTCTAACCGTATTTCGCGGTAAATTATAAAATTATTATATCGAATCTTACTTTAATATTAATATTAGTTTAATTTTCTAATAATAACTTCGTTATTACGGCGCTTTTAATTACGTATAAGACCTTTTATCTAATAGTTAGTTATAAATAAACTTATATCGGGTATACGTAAATCTTTATTATACCGAATAATACTAGTATCTTTTAAGAATTAATATAAGCGTTAGGGTCCGCCCTATTTATTAATAAAAATAATATCGTATATAAACTCTTAAGGCGCACACTCGTATATAATAAACTAGTTTCGTATATAAATCCCGCGACTACTAGGTTAATATTAACGCCTTTTTCGATTAATAACTAGATTATTTTATATTAATCGCCCTTCGTAGTTAAATATAATACTTCGAATTTAAAAGACCGGTAGGATCTACTATAAATATTCGAGATATTATCTATTACGTTTAAAAAGATATAATCGAAGTAAATCTCTTCGTTAAATATAGTATTCTCTATTATTATCTTTAATAAAAAAGTATATTTAGAAGAGTATATAAATCGGACTATAAAAGCGAACCCGAGCCCGGCGTATTTTAAGAATATAATAAAGAAGTTTAAAATTATATATTTATTAATCGCTTAAAGGACTAAATATTTAATAACCGAATATTATAACTTTATATTTCTTAGATTTTGGATATTTATTAAGATATAAAATTTATAATAAGTATTTCAGTACTAGTAGAGACTTTAATATACCTCGACGGACGAATAATACTTTAACTACGCGTTAATTAGGTAAGATAATCCCTTTATTAATACCTCTATAAGAAAATTATTAAATTTTATTTTATATTAATATCGGGGTAGCTACTAAATTAGCGAAATATACTATATTTTCCTATTAAAGTATTTTAATAGAATCGTTAATATCGAATTTTTACTAGTTTTAAATTATAGACTATAAATTATCTACGTCCACTTTTATAATAATTATAAAAGCGAAATCGCCGCGGCGGTTTTAAACTAACCTTAGGAGTACTACCCGTTTCGGGTTATATTAATTCGTTATATTTACCCTTAACGCTTCCAGTCGCCTATACGACCTTTATAATAAATTCTTGGCCGCTCTTCGTAAATACGATATTAACGATATAATAAAAAGTTCGTTCGAAGATTTAGGGAGAGTAAGTTTCGAAAGATTATTAAACGTTTTTAACTAATAATAAGTTAATAGCCTTATTATATAAAATAGAATTATATATTATAAAGTAATAAATAATCCTACGAGTTTTAAACTCCTCCGAAACCTCCTTCTATATATTAATCCTTATCTTCGTTAATATAATCTATATTATTTATAATTATAGTTTTTTAATTTCTAATATCTATATAATACTCGAGTTATTCGTCCTCTACTCTATTAATACTTCGAATTTTTAATAAATATTTAACCGATATATTTATCGTCTCTCGATATAAATCGAGAGTCTTTCTTATATAAGTTTATAAAAAATATAGATTTATCTAATTATTTAATCCCTAACTACTATAAGATACTATCTTCGGGTATCTACTTATTCGAAACTACTATTAAATATTAAAGAGTATCGTATAAATATTATCGATATTATTTTTAATTTAGCGGAGACGATACCCTTAAATATATTTATAATACTATATAATTATAACTTTCCCTATTATTAATAGAATACCTTAGTATTCGTAAAGAAGTTAAAGACGAATAGTTATTACTAGATAATAATAGCGTATCCCTTAATAATCGCACCGGTCGAATAAGAAATTCTTATTAAATAAATTAAATAATATTAGAAGCCTAGTTATATTTCTTTCTATATTTTAGTAATCTACCTTTCTCGTTCTATACGGCGTTATATATAACTAGGCTTTTCTAACTTAATCTTATAAAATTTCGAATAATTAGTATAAATATAATAGGTAGGATAATTATTAAAATATTTAAATAAATATCTTTAATAAGGCCATTTTATTAAAATTAAAATATATTAAAATATATATAGAATACTATAAATAAGAATTTTAATATTAGATAAAGGAACGTTAAAATATATACCGGGAGTTTATATATATAAAAAAATCTTATATATTAAAGTAATATAATTCTTAAAAGTTATTACCTTTAATAGTACTAATCCCGCTATTTTATACATTGGATATAAATATAGAATTTAATCCTTTAGGGAGAATATTATTAAGTATTTATTAACTTTATTTATTATTTTATTAAGTTTCGCGTACTCGAAAACTCGCTTTTAATATAATTTACGTTTATTCCTAAAATAGAAGATATATTAAATAGGTTTATATATTAAGAAGAACTAATTTTTCTTTTCTTTTATCGAGTCCTTTAACGAGTTTTTTAAAAATATATTTAATTCTTTCCTTTTAATATAAAACTCCGGTCGACGACGGCGGCGGCTCTTTTATCGACGGTAGAATACGACTCGGGTTTTAATCGTTTTAATCCGTTAGGTAAACTTTCTCTACTCCGATAACCCGTTAACGGGTTTATATATTAAACGAATTATTATAACTCGCTCGAAAAAATAATATTCGATCGGTTTTTTACGGGGTACGTTTTAAGAGGATATTTAAAATACTTTAATAACGGGAAATTAAAAATCGAAGGTAATAATATCGATTTTTCGAAAATATCGTTTCGTAATTAGGTCTTTAAATAATTTAAGCGGGCTTCGATAATTTTCTTTTTCTCGAAAAAAAAAGTCTCTTTAATAGTAATAATAAATTAGTATCCCACGGTATAAATCTTTCTAATAAGAGTTTTATTCTTTTAATATAGCCGAATTATTTAATAATATTAATTTAACTTCGTCTTCTATTTAGACGATAATTTAATTAATATACTCGTATCGGTCGTTAGGCTCGTTAACTAGGTTATTTTTTATATTATATTATTAAAAGAACGCCCTAAATAGTAGGCCTTAATATTATATTAAATCTCTTAATTTAGATATTAACTAACTGTACCGGGTTTATAATTAAAGATTTAATCTCGAACTAAAGCGGGAACTTTATCTAATAATAATAGAATAAATTAATAGTTATAACGTCGGTTTTAGGGAGATTAATACGAAGTTAAAATTAATAAAAAAAACGTATAATTAATAATATTTAAAAGATTACGTCGGAGTTTATATTATATAAAGGAATATTAGAAGCCCGCTTTTTATCCGAGCTTTTTAAAATACCGGATTTACGTATTATTACGTAAAGACTCCGTCGGCGATATTTTATATTTATTTATACCGCGTAAAAATTCCCTAAAAACGGGAAGATCTAAGACGCGACGTTTTTATTTTAATATTAGATTTTATTTACCCGGCGATATCTTTACCTAAAATATTTTCTTAATATTCTTCGCTAATTCGGCGTTAAAGGTATCGTTAGTTATAATAAAAAAGATAAAATAATCGAGGAGAGAGAATAATAAATTATTATCTTCGTTATTAATAACTAATATTTTACTAGATCTAGGGAAGTTAATAATAAAACGGATTAAATAACCGCGGCGGGTCTATTTATATACGTAGATTTTTATCTTCGTCTTTAGTATAAAGAAGTATAATTTTTATAAAAATTATATTAGGCTTCCTTAGGGTCGGGTTAAAAATAATAATAATAATAAAATATTAATATAAAAATAGTCGAGTCTTCTTAGGCCCGGTATTATAGTCGTCGTCGGTATTATAATTATTAATATCGTAGTCGTCGTTGTCTATATAATAGATTAATATATAATCGTTATCGTTATTAGTATTATTTTTATAAATAGTACTAAAACTACTATCGTTATTATCTTTATAAACTATATTAGAATTATTATCGACTTAGTAGTTAAAATCGATAACGATCGTAGAATTATAAATATACGTGCGCTATATATCTTTACTCGTAGTTATATTAACGTCGTTTATCTCGTTTTTTAAATTACTCGGATTATCCGCCGGCTCGCTTAATTTTTTATCGAATTTAACTCGGGTATTAAATAATAAATACAGTCGGTAACTAAAGAATATAACCGCGAGAAGTTTAATAGGTATTAAAACGCGTTAATATTTATCCTTATACGTTTTATTATTAAGAATTTAATATATATAAAGGAGGAGGTAAAGATTATTAAAACCAATAACTAGTTTCTTTTTAAATATATTACGGAGACTATATTCGTCGATAAATAAATCGAGATATTATATACGGCCTTAAATATTAACGGAGAGCTTTTTTAATCGTAAGAAATTAATAATTTATATTATATACGTCTCTCTTCTTATATAAATTAAAGTCTCGATTAATTTTATCGAGGATATATATTCGTAGAATCCGCTAGTAATTCTTTAAACTAGATATTATTTTAATCCTTTTATAACGATTTAAGATTTATCTCTAGAAGATCTTAAAGTCCGGGATTTATACTCTTTTAAAGAAAACGTCCGGGTTATAATTAAATTCGTAGTAGAATCTAAATAAATTAATTTATTAGTAACGAGTAATTATCGTAGTTATAAATAACGATAGCGTACCGGCTTTATTTCTTTAATACTAATACTAGGCTCTTCTTTATATTATCTACGGTCTTTAAAGAGGTACGGCCTTATATTATAAACTCTCGATATTATTATAAATAATAATTTAATAGTAACCTACTAGTTTTACGCTATTTATAGATTATTTTATAATTATATTAATAACTAATTACTTTATACCGGCTCACGAGAGATTAAAGGGAAAAAGTATAAATTAAGATTATTTTAAAGATTAATTTCGACCTAGTTATTATTAGAGGGAAGGATAATAATAATATAAATTAATAAATAATATAGTTTAGCTTTATTTATAAAGTAAGTTAAATAAAAGAAGGGAGAGAAATAAAGAAAGCGAGGAGAGTAAAGAAAGAAATAAAGAGAGTAAATAAAAAAACGAGTTAAGAGTAAAGAAGTAGGTATTATATTCTAATAATATATACTACCCCGCTAGAATAGGAAGTAGAACGAGGATAGATTTTAATTCGATAAAGGTCCTCGGGAGAGTTACTTTCTAGAGTATAAAAATATTACCGGTATATAGTTATTTCGGTTCGAATAAAGTTCTATACGGTATTTAGGTTATTTAAAGTAGTTATTAAACTAACTCTTTTCGGCCGCCTTAATACTAGAAAATAGATTCTACGAGTAATATCCCTAAATTTATCTCGATAACTATATTATTTTAATTCCTAGATTAAGTCGATTCTAAAATTAGTATCTAGTATAAATTAATATACTATAATAATAACCGAGCTCCCTAGTCGTAATATAATAATAAGAAGTCGTCGAGACTAGGTTAATATATATAATTTAATTATTAAAATAGACTTTTTAGTTTATTATTTTTTTTTTAATATAACTAGTAGTTATTTTATTAAAATTACTAATAGAGGTATAATAACTACGGGAGTAATTATATTAATAAAAATTAATAATAATAATAATAATAAAGCGAGTAATATTTAAATATCCCGTAGATTATATTTACTATATAGAAACTTTAGATTACCGCGGGCTCTATAAACGGGTTAGGTTTAATACCTTAAAAACCTCTATTTATTAATAAACCTTATATAAATAATAGACTCATTAGACCTTATAGACTTATTAAACTTTAGGATAATAAATAACCTCGATTCTCGTTATAATATATTTATTAAATTATTACTAAAGAGGTTACCGAAGGCTTTAATAATAAATATAATTAATTTATTAAATTTTAATAATATTATATTTAGACTAATAACGTTTAATAACCCAAAGATCTAGAAGTTTTCTATTATTTAAATAACCCTTATAAAGACTTCGATAAATTATAATAAAATATAATAAATATTAATTTTATATTACTATTTAAGGATATAGATTATAAATATTTTAATTATACTACTAGTTTCTTATTAAAGAATAAACTATTCTAATATTTTAAATAAGAATAATTTAATAGAATTTTTTTATTAAGTTATAAAACTTCTTCTTTAACGGGAATTTCTATAATTTAATATAGTACCCCGGCGAATTCTTCCGTAGATATTACTATTAAAGTAAATTAGCCTAGAATATTAATCGAGGCCTTATTAACTTAACCTTCCGAAATACTACTCGATATTATATTAATATAATCTCTATATATAGGACCGATTCTAATAAAGTTAAATTTTATACTAGATTAATTTAAGGTACCTAGTTACGATTTCCGAGGATAGAAATATACTACGATTAAAGTTTACTAGTCCGGTTTAATATATTCTAGTATTTCTAGTAAATAGATTAAAGTTTATTTAGATAATAATTACTCCGTTATATTAATTAATAAAATTTATTTAACGTTAGTTTTATTTAATATAGAGATTAAGAAAATACTATTATTAATACCCGTACGAGGTATTAATAATAAGATCGTTCGTATTAACGAGTATATCGTAGTCGAGATATTTATAAATAGTACTATCGACGATTAGCGCGCTATAGGCTTTATAATTATAGAAATATATATCGTCGATAATTTAAAGATTAATTTATTAATTAATAATAATACCTTAAAGTCTTAAAGTATAGTTATCGACTTTAGTATAAAAACTATTAAGATCGTAACCTACTAGGGTCTAACTATTTTTATTAACGTATATATATACTTTTAAATATATATTAAATATATTATTAAAATAAGGTCTCCTATAGTTATTCTAGTTTATATTATATAACAAATTATTATAGTTTATAAAGGCGGAGTACTCTTTAATAGAGACTTCTTATTTAAATCTAAATATACTACGGACTTTAAACTAAATAGTAGTATATTTATTTATATTATCGACTTATTAATATCCTTCGTTTAAATATATAACGCTTTTAATATACTAATACGAGTACCTCGTAATACTAGACTCGGATCTATTATAGAATATAATTAATAAGGTATTTATATAGTTATATTAATAGAGGCTAAACTCCCCGCCGGTAATATTAATATATAGAACTTTATATTATAAAAAACTAAGGTCGCTAGAGGTCTCGCCGTTTTTATTATAATTTATATTAAATTATTATAGAAGTTTTCCGTAGAACCCCTAGTAACTTAAATATTTTATAACAATATTATTAATTTTAAACTCGAGTATATTATATTTAACGATATTACCGTCTATAGAAGTACTAATATAGTAAATTAAATTACTACGGTAGTAGATAAGTTTCTAGAGATTTGGACTAATTAGGGTATTATAGTATTTATTTCTAAAAACGAATAAATACCTATACGCTTTAAATTTAACGTAGTATTAAAGTTATTTAAGATTTACCCTATTAACTAGAAAAATAAATAAGTAATTAATAAGACTTTTAATAACTTTTATTAATAAGGTAAAATAATTTAAATTAATTATTTAACGCTTTTTAATTATTTAATTTTCGTAGTATAACGCGATACCTTAATAAATAGAAAAGAGCGCGTCGTAGTTAATATCCGAGACCTTAATAAAATTATAGAGTCTAATAATTATCCGTTACTTCTATAGTCCGACGTTACCTCTATCGTAATAAAATATTATTATATTTCTACTATAGACGGCGTAAATTACTTTTATTAATTTAATATTAAAATAAATAATTAATATAAGTTTATTATCGTTTTATATTATAAATAGAAGTAATATAATATTATTTTAATAAACTATAAAAGATCCCCGCCGTATATTTAATAATAGATTAATAAATTATTATAGTTATTTAAAAGCTTTACTAGAGTTTATATTAATAATATAATCGCTTTCTCTAAAATCTTACTAGAGTATTTAATTTATTTATAATAACTCTTTACTCTCTTCTAGTAACGCCGTGTTAATTTTAATTTAAAAAAGATTTTTTCAAATTACCCGTTAATTATTTTATTAGGCTAGCGAGTTAATTCGCTTAACCTATTTATATTTAATGAAAAGTTAGTAATTATTAATACTTTAAGTTTCCCTCGATCTCTACGGGAGTTTAAGATCTTTTTAAATTTTATTAATTAATTATAATTATCGATCCCTGACAAGGGGTCAATATAATAATATATAGTATAAAAGATATTAATTATTCTATAAAGGATTTGGCTTTAATATATTAGAATTTTAGAGTTTATTTAATCCCGATAGAGCTAGCGGTAGGGCTTAGCCCGCCGTTTTAATAAATATTTATAATAATATTTCTATTAAAGTCTACCCCGTAATAGATCGTTTAATTTAAAAGAAAGAAGTTAACGCCCTCGTTAATATATTTATATAAATAATAATATAAATAGTATCTATATATAGAAGTAAATAAGTAAATAATATATATTTTAAATTATCGATTAATTACGGGTAGGCCCGTAGAGTCTTAAAGTTTAACGTAGAGTCGTAAAGTTTAATATTAAAATCGCGATAACGAGGTAAAACGATAGGGCGGTATAAGAATAATATAAATAACTAACGATAGGAGCTATAGTATTAATAAAATAAAGACGTATATATATAATATTATAATAGTATTAATATTAAAGAACTAGGGCCCTAAATATATATTAATAAAATAAAGTCTTAATATAAATCTAGGCTAGATCTAGGCTAGATTTAAATAAAAGTCGTTTAACGGTATTTTTAAAATTAAAATTATTTTAACGCGGAGCTAGTCCCGATTCGGTTAAATAATTATATAATTCTTATATTATCCGAAGTTTTTTTCTATATAAATATACTACCTAGCTAAGAAGTAACGATAATTAAAAATATATATTTAAATTTATATAGAAGAGTATATAAATAATATTATATTAAGATATTCGGGCTATATAACTCTACGTACGACTAGGCGAATAATTTAAAATTATTAAAAAGTAGTTTTACTAGTTCTCGGTATAATATTCTTTTAATATTATTATAGTACCCGTACTCTAAATAAAGCTCGATAAGTAGATTTAATATAATAGTTATTTCCTAGTAAAAGTAGGTAAAGGGCGATAACGTAAAAGAGAAATATAATTATACTTTTAGAGTTATCGACCCTAGAAGAAGAATTTGGTTTAATATTTAACCTATTATTCGTATTTTTTAATAAATTCGCCCGCGAAAATATTTTTAGCGTTTATTTAACGGTCCTATATAAATTCTTAATCTTTTTAAAATAGGAGGTATTCGGTAGTATAACCCTTCCCCTTTTTAATAACGCGTTTATTAAGGATACGTTTTAATTCTTATTCTAGCTTTAAGTCGTCTCGCTCGGTTTTTATTACTTTAGAGTTAATAAGTCGTGGACGTTTAAAAGAGTCTTTATCCGGTAGTAAATACTACTTTAGTTATACTATTAAAAATACGTTATAAATCTTTTAATTTTCCGGGATATTAAGGCGGTATACGAGCCTACCGATACAGTTAAAAACTTTAAATAATTTAATTATTTATTAATTATATTTACGACTAGTAAATTTATTTACCGGAATATTATAATTTTTATATAAACGTAGTAAGACCTAGTCCCTTTAACGGAAATAATAAAAATAATAAATACGATTATAATACTTCTTATCGTATATTTAAATATAGGTAATTATATCCGAAGTTTAAATATATACTAACTCTCTTAATAAAATATTATTCTCCTAATTTCCTAGATTTAACGCGTTATTAACGGTGAAACTAAAAGTTATTTTATTTAGGGTATAATTAATAAATTAGGAGAATATATTATTATATTATATAATTATAAAAAATAGTACCTCTTCTTAGGCTTTAGAATTTTATAAAGTAATAATTTAAAATCGTAATATAATTTTAATAATTTAATTTATACACTCGCTTAATTTATCCGTTTATAAATAATAAGTAGTAGAAAATATTAAATTTACTTTAAATTTATTAAATAAAACCTTCTATAAAGTATTTATAAACTTTTAGTCGCGGTTAGAAAGAATAATCTTCGGAATACCTTAATCTATTAAATATAAACGACGTAAAAGTATATATATTTATTACTTTACTTTTTATATTAATTTTCTTAGAATCGCGGTTACCTTTCGGGAAAATTTATATATAATAATTATAATATTATCGAATTCTTCCTACGAAAGGGGTAAGGTTAGGATAAAATTAATAAAAATTATATAAAAAAGCGAGGGCGGTATAAGAATAAATTATAGTATTTTATAAAATTTATACCTAGGAGTATTAAATAACTAGTATTATAAATAATATCGTAAATACTCCCCTAGTTTTTTATCTAGTTTATATATATATTAATACCTTTTTATTATCTTATAATACTTATATTTTCTTATATATAAACTAGAATATACGACGTTAAATATAGTTTTAATATATAAAGAAGACATATATAAGCGCTCCGGTATATATACGCGATTAGTAGTTAAATTATTAGTATATTATATTAAGTCGTTATCCCCCTTCGAAAAAGAAAGATCTACGGCGTCCTCGCTAGTTTCTACGTTATAATTAAATATATAATTTATTTTAGTTTAATAGTCGTTATTCTAGTACCCTTAAAGTAATTCTTATTTAAACTACGCGTTTATTTCTATTAATATATAGACTTTATATATATATATTTAAAGTATATCTAGCTCGCTTTCTAAAAAATCCCTAACTATATCTTTTTACTATAGTCGGGATAAAGTATCTAGTATTATATATTTAATACTAAGTTTATAACGAATCTTTATATTTTAAAAATACTAAATATAATCTAAGGCCCGTACGATATATAAATTAGTCTTTATTATAAATAAGGTAGTTATATTTATTTATTTAATTATATTAAACGTAGTTTTATAATTAATATAAACGACTATCTTAAAGGCTAATTCGACTATATATTTAATTTTAATAAATACTTATATTATTCCTACTAATTTTATTTTAGTAGATTAATAATATATTTCTATATCCTTAAAGAGTCGGTTAAGGAAAAGGATAAACTAAATTTATTTCTAGTCGGGATAAGAGTTTTTTAATTTTTTTATAATATAATAAATTATAACCCCGTAACCGAATTCCTTACTAACGTTAAGGTCGATAAATAATTCCTTTTTATCATCGAAATAATATAAAAAGAAAGATTTAGAAAGGGTATTTTAAATAACTTTAAATAAACGGATCTCCTATAAAGAAAGTAATTTAAAACTAATTTTTTTAATATCTTCCTATCGTTAAGCGCCTATAGGGGGTACTTTATTTAATAACGCGATTTTTTTATTTTATAAAGACCTAGCTAAAGTAGTATAATTTTTAATATAATTTTTTAATTAACTAGTTATTCCTAAGTACGTTTTAAATACTACTAACATTTAAGAGAAAATTAATTATTTAATAATTATAAACTTTTCTTTAAAAGTTAATAGCCCGAACGAGTTAACTTTCTAACCAAATAGTATAATTAATGGATAATTAATAAACACCTTCTTAGGGTTAACTAAAATATTAAATTTAACGAATAAAGAAAATACTATATATAGGTATTAAATATAATCCTCGAGGGTCTAAAAGAATATTATAACGTTATCGATATATACTCGGGCGAATACTTTATAAATACGTAGGATCCGGTTTATTTATTATTATATATATATAGGCGAGTTTTTAAATTCTATTATTATAATATTAAAAGTCTCCTAGCCGCGGTATAATACGACGGTAAATTTATATTTATCCTTAAAGTATATACATTATTAATAGAATAAATTAACCGCGTCGATAACGGTAATTTAACGATAACCCTTAACGGCGCTAATTATATTATTTTATAAAAGTAAATAATAGACGTCTACTATAACTATAGTATTTAAACCTCGAATATTAATAATAGTATAACTCTTTTTAATACCGTCTAATCTTATAGTCTAAATAACGAAGACTAGGAAATTAAATAAAATAGTTTATATCGTTTATTTAAACCGTCCCTAAATATATATTTTATTAAAGATTTCGTTAATAATCTTCTAGCTCTCGTTATTTATAGGATAAATATATATCGTTTTAAATACTTTATCTTCCTAGTCGGCGCGTAGTAATATATGTATTTATTTATTTTTTAGAATATTAATAAAGCCTCCTTCTACCTAAAATATAAAGAATTAATTAATAATCTTTACTAGCTCCGGTTATTTACTATGAATAATAATATTATTTAAAAGGATATTATCCTTTACCGAAATAATTACCTTTATTAATAGAATAAAAAGCCGGGAATTAATTAAATTCTCTATATCTTTACCCCCTAAAGATTATTTAAAAAGTAATAAATTAGAGTTAGTGGTAATTATACTATTAAAAGCGTTCTTAATAAAAGTTTCTTTATACTCTTAAGGAGGCCTTCGTATAACGAGTTCACGAACGTCGTTATCGCTTATAATAATACTATAATAGTTATTAAATTAAACCTCGACTACTTAGCCTAGTTTTATATTCCTAGAGATTTTAACGTATTTATCCGTCTTATTCTTTATAAGTATTAATCTTATTCTATCGTTAACGATTCCGGTAAAGAGGTATAAGTTAGTATCTATCGGTTTAAAGAAATAATCTCGTACTAGTAGATTAAGTTTATAGATTTCGATAATTACCGTAGTTTATAAAGGGATAATTTTTATTTTCGTAATATATACCGGCCGGTTCATATTTATACTTTTTAAATAAATATCGATAGAGTACTTTATATCGTAGCTACCGATACGGGCGATTTACCGAGATATTAATATATTAATCCCTTTAGGGGTTATAATATTTATATTAATAAATATATTTACTTTAAAATTATCTATAATATAGAGTTCCCTAGGGGCGGTTTCGGTTATTATTTTATTACCGCTCTTATCTTTCCCGGGGAAGTATAAGGAGGTAACGATATATTTAGAAATAATATAGCGATTAATATTAATACCGGTAACTTAAAGTAAAGTTATTATAGTACGGATTCTAACTTTTAAAAAGAAGTATATTATAAATTTATAATTAGTGATAGTTACTTTATAGCTAGTATCCTTATAGCTCTTTTCTATTTTAATTCTAAAATTTAAATTAACCCGAATACCGGCGTACCGGTATTTCCTAAATATTTATCCTATTCCCGTGTTTTTGGAAGAGTCGTAGTTTAATTTAATAATAGGTTTCTATTTTAGTAATTCGTTATTTATTTTAATTTAATAATAGGTTTCCGTATTCTCGTCTATTAATAAAGACTATTTACTTTTCTAAATAATATTTATAATTAAATATTTAGGGTAGGAGGTTTTAATAGGGTTCCTACCTAAATTTTAATTTCTAAAATACGTATATAATACGTTTTTAAAAGAGAATAACTTTTTATAAATACGATACTCGATTTATTTAGGCGAATCGATAATAGTTATTTAATAACCGGTTATTTCGTTTTATTTATTATAATAATCCTTTTACTATTAATCCTGGCTCTATTTATTAACGTAATTAATATTAGGTATAAATTATTCTTCTATTTATAACTCTATAATACCGTTTTCTTAAGAGCGGTCCTTTTATACCTCGGTTCTATAATAAATAATTATATACCTAGGGGGTATTTATTATTACCCGAAATAATTAAAATTATAATTACCGGTTATGGGCCCGCGGTTTTCTTAGCGCGGTTAATAATTAAAACGATTTTTATTTCTAAGAGAGAAAGATACGTTTCTAGTACTACTATTAATAATTTATAATTAAATAAGTAGTAGTTAAATTTAACGAGGCTACTATTATATTTAAGGGATATTTAGTATATTCTAATAAACTAAATTAATAAATTAATAAAAAGTAATTTAAAGTAACTAGTTTTATTATAGGCGGAACTAGTTAAATTATTAATAATTCTATTAACTTTATTATAAACTCTTTAGTTTAAGAGGCGGTAGAGGCCTAGTTATTTTATTACTTCGTATTATTCCTAATTAAACTTCTTTCTTAATATTAAGTAAATTAAGGAATTTATCTAGTAGGACGCTAAGTTTAGGCGGATTAATAAAAGGTTTAAAATTAAAATTAATATAATCGTAGATTATAAATATTTATTAATATATATTAAGAATATCGGCGGCCCTAGTTAGGTTAAATATTTTATTTATATATTACCTAAATATTTTATTAATATATATTTAAATAAATCTATATTTATTAAAACGAAGTTTACGTATAGTTTCTAACGTCTTTATTTTAAATTATTTAATAAAACGATTTATTTATTTAGGGTTAACGAAGGTACGTATTAATACCTTAATATTAATATTTAATTTATTCGAGAACTACTTAAAGGTTACTTCTTTAAGATATAAAAATAAAAACTTTCGCACCTCCTCTTCGTCGTATTATTTAATTATATCGTTAACGCGATTCTTAAAGTCGAAAATATTCTTATATATAATATACTTTTTTAAAGTAAATAAATTATCCTTTTTATCGCTTTTAAGGTCGAAGAATTTAATCTCTTCGAGTTTTAATTTATTCTAGGCGCTTATTTTAATATTAATACTATCTTAACTAGTTAAACTATTTACTCCTAATAAACTTTAAGATTTTATCGGGTTTTTCTTTATTTTAATTACTAGCTTAATAATAAGAGCCTAAATTTCTAACGATTTTATAAATTATATTATTTATTCGGAATTTATAGTAGGCTACTCGGGCTCGGGAGGAGTTATAATTTCTTCGTTTTTAAATTCGTCCTTTAAAGATTACTCTTTTTATAGGCGTTAACGTAGCTCTTTAATATTTCTTCGGAAGGTACCGATAAATAGTATTATAAATATTTTATTTATAATCTAGAGTAGTTATATAGTAGGTTATTTAAATTTAATATACTTTAAAAGGTCGTTATTAAACTACTTCACTTTCCGGCCCCTTCTTAATAAATATTAAAAGAGTATTTTAATAGGAGGATAAAGAGACTATATAATTATTTAGATAACTACTCGTTTAATATTAAAAATAACTTTTATCTATTTTAGGATATATTTATTTAATAATAGGAATTTTTATAAATAAAAAGTAAAATTAATTATAGTAGAGCTTAATTAAACTTCTTCTAAAGTAATAACTAAAATAATAATTAATAATAAATACTAAAAGTAGTAATACTAGGCGAATAATAAAAATAATATTAAAAGACTAGTATTCTAGTATTCTTTTTTCTATAGCGGAAGCGTAAAAGATATAATTAATAATATATTTATTAGGCTAGACGTTTACCTAATAAGTAATTTATTAAAATAAATAACTATATTAATAAAAGGGAAATAAATAAAGAAACGTTTTAAATACTTAGTTTAATATTTACTATAAATACCCTAAATGAAAAGGGTACTAAATAAGTTACTTTAATAATTTAATAAAGAGTTTAGAAATACTTATTTAAGGTAATAAGATACGATATAGAAATACTAAATAAATATAACGTAGGTAAGACTCGTTATCGATACGGAGTAAACTATTTTAAATATAATAGTTAATAGAGAGTATATTAACCGTTTTAGGGGTTATTTTATTATTTATAATTAATATAATCGTTCTTATTAATATAGAAGAGGTATGGTTTTACGTTAATATAACTATTACTACTATTTAATAAGAGGTCAATATAATAGTATATAGTATAAAAGATATTAATTATTCTATAAAGGATTTGGCCCTAATATATTAGAATCCTAAAGTTACCCTAATATTAATAGGGCTAGCGGTAGGGCTTAGCCCGCCGTTTTAATAAATATTTATAATAATACTTTTATTAAAGTCTACCCCGTAATAATCCCGAAGTATATATAACGCGTTAAAGTATTTTAATAACGTAAAATATCTCTAATTAAAAAACTCCCGAAGGCTTCGGTAGGCTACACTAGGAAAGTATAATTTAATAAATTATATTATAAACTTATTTAAATAGAATTAAAGTTATTCCGGGATTTTAAACTCGCTTTTTTATAATCTTTCTTTCTAATTTACTTTAACTCTAAAAAGATATTATTTATAAATCTAGATACCTTTAAAGTCTAGGGTTTTACTATTATAATTTACTATATTAGAAATAATATTATAGAGGGTTTCTCTAAAATATCGGTATAATTTATTATATTTCTAAATAAAATATTTAATTAAATTAAATAGAATTATTAACCTACCGAGTTTAAGATAATAAATATTATTTAGGTTATTAAAAAGACGCGATATATAATCGAGTTATCTAAGAAGCCTCCTATAGTTTTATATATTAATTATTTTACTACGATACCGATCTCGCGCTAGATTAATCTTTTATCTTTATCGATTAATAAATTTAATCTACGCTTTATTAGAATATTAGAATATTTATTATAATTCGATTTAGTAGTAAAGTATAAATCTAGGAAATTTAATAATATTCTTAATACCTTATTATAACTTTAAGAAATATAAAGTTATTTAGAAATTATTAAAGTACCTAGAATATTTAATATTTTATTTACGAAAGTCTTTAATAAAGTCTTTAGTAATTTTAAGCCTATTAATATCTACTATATTATTTTCGTAAAAATATTTAATAACTTTAAAACTCGGTTTATTAAAGTATATTAAAATAATAAGTTATAAAAAAAGCTCCTAAATCTCCTATAGAAGACTTCGGTAGATACTATAGTAATTATTAAAATTACTACCGAAATACTTTATTAAATAGACGTAGGAGATTAGATTTATAAAATAGGCCTATAATTCCGTCTTCGCGATAATTTAATTTATTATATTAATTTCGATAACGGCCGTAAACGCCTATATATACTTAATTTACTTGAAAAGAATATCTTTAAATTAGTATATAATTATTAATATTATAGTAACTTTTACTATATTTACAATTATATCGTAGTATCGATTTATATAAAGTATTTAGCGTAGTACCTTAAAATCTATATCGAGTATTATCTAGTATACTAGTTTAATTAAACGAAGCGTTATAAACTTTATAATAATCTACTACCTATTAATAAACCTAGTATTCCGTTTTATATTATAGTAATAGATTTCGTAATCGCCCTACTTTTTACTAAACTTATCGACGGTTTCGATTATTTATATACTATAATATATAAGTTCATAAAGCGGGTCCTACTATTACTTAATTAGTTAATTTAGAATATATTATAATAAGCCGACGTAATTTTTATTATTTTAATAACTTATAATTAGAGAGTCCCCTATATTATTATAAGCGATCGAGATTTAAAATTTATATTATTATTCTAGAGAGTTATTTTTTAGAAACTAAGATATAATATATTTATTTTAACGGCCTACTACCTCTAGATCGACGGGTAGTCCGAAAGAATTAATTAAATAATCGAGATTATTATTAAATTTTATATTTTAAAATAATTTTATATCGATATAATTAATTAAATTATTATACTTCTATATCTTTAGGGATTTTTTAATAATTCGAAGAATTAATTTACTAGTATAATACCTAACGAAATCGCTTATAATTTTAAAATACGAGATATTTTAAATTTATTATTAAAACTCTCTATAGAAGACTTTAATAAACTATATTAATTTAAATATAATTAAACGGAGGAGTTTATTATATTCGTTAATACCTTTACTAAACTATATTATAATAAGAAATATAAATTAGTTAGTTTTTTTAAAGAGGATAAGGTCTACCTTCGCTTTAATTATAATTATTAAATACTAGGAATTATTAATCCGAAGTTATATATTTAGAGAGTTAACCCCTTTAGAGTTATTAAACCTATTAATTTATTAATATATCGACTTAAGTTTCTACCTTTTATATATATTTACTCTATAATATTAATAAGGGGTTAATATAATAGTATATAATATAAAAAATATTAATTATTTTATAGAGGATTTAATTTTAATATATTAAAATCCTAAAGTTACCCTAGTCCCGATAGGGCTAGCGGTAGGGCTTAGCTCGCTATTTTAATAAATATTTATAATAATACTCTTATTAAAGTCTACCCCGTGATAAATCGCCTAATTTAAAAGAAAGAAATTAACGCCCTCGTTAATACACTTATATAAGTAATAACGTAAATAGCGTCTATATATAAAAGTAAATAAATAAATAGTATATATTTTAAATTATCGATTAATTACGGGTAGGCCCGTAGAGTTTTAAAGTTTAATATAAAGTCGTAAAGTTTAGTATTAAAATTACGATAACGAGGTAAAGCGATAAGGCGGTATAAAAATAATATAAATAACTAATAATAGGAGCTATAATATTAATAAAATAAAGGTATATATATATAACGTTATAAAAATATTAATATTAAAGGACTAAGGTCTAGGATATATATTAATAAAGTAAAATCTTAGTATAAATCTAGGCTAGATCTAGGCTAGATTTAAATAAAAGTTATTTAATAATACTTTTAGAATTAAAATTATTTTAACGCGGAGCTAGTCCCGATTCGGCTAAATAATTATATAATTTTTATATTATCCGAAGCTCTTTCCTATATAAATATACTATTTAATTAAGAAATAATAATAACGAGGGGTATATACCTAAGTTTATATAAAGAAGTATATAAATAATATTATACTAGGATATTCGGGCTATATAGCTCTATATACGACTAAACGAATAATTTAAAATTATTAAGAAATAGTTTTACTAGTTCTCGGTATAATATCTCTTTAATATTATCGTAGTACCTGTACTCTAAATAGAGCTCGATAGGTAGATTTAATATAACAGTTATTTCCTAATAAAAGTAGGTAAAGGGCGATAATATAAAAGAGAAATATAATTATACTTTTAAAGTTATCGACTTTAGAAGAAGAATTTAGCTTAGTATTTAACCTATTATTTATATTCTTTAATAAATTCGCCCGCGAAAACGTTTTTAATATTTATTTAACGGTCCTATATAAATCTCTAGCTTTTTTAGGATAAAAGATATTCGGTAACGTAACTTTTCCCCTTTTTAATAACGTATTTATCGAGGATATACTCTAGTTCTTATTCTAGTTTTAAGTTATCTCGCTCGGTTTCTATTATTTTAAAATTAATAGGTCGTAGATATTTAAAAGAGTCTTTATCTAATAATAAATACTACTCTAACTATACTATTAAAAATATATTATAAATCTTTTAATTTTCCGAGATATTAAGGCGGTATACGAGTTTATTAATATAATTAAAAACCTTAAATAACCTAGTTATTTATTAATTATATTTACGACTAGTAAATTTATTTACCGGAATATTATAATCTTTATATAGGCGTAGTAAGACTTAATCTCTTTAACGGAAATAATAAGAGTAATAAATACAATTATAATACTCTTTATCGTATATTTAAATATAAGTAATTATATCCGAAGTTTAAATATATATTAGTTCCCTTAATAAAATATTATTCTCTTAACTTCTTAAATTTAACGCGTTATTAATAGTAAAACCGAAAACTACTTTATTTAGAGTATAGTTAATAGGCTAGGAGAATATATTATTATATTATATAATTATAAAAGGTAGTACTTTTTCCTAGGTTTTAAAATTTTATAAAATAATAATCTAGAATCGTAATATAATTTTAATAATTTAATTTATACACTCGTTTAATTTATCCGTTTATAGATAATAGGCGGTAGAAAATATTAAATTTACTTTAAATTTATTAAATAAAGTCTTCTATAAAGTATTTATAAATTTCCGGTTACGGTTAGAAAGAATAATTTTCGGAATACTTTAATCTATTAAATATAAGCGACGTAAAAATATATATATTTATTATTCTATTTTTTATATTAATTTTCCTAGAATCGCGGTCACTTTTCGGGAAAATTTATATATAATAGTTATAATATTATCGAATCCTTCCTACGAAAGGGGTAAGGCTAGGATAAAATCGATAAAAATTATATAAAAAGAAGAGAGCGGTATAAGAATAAATTATAATACTCTATAAAACTTATACCTAGGAGTATTAAATAACTAGTATTATAAATAATATTATAAATACTCCCCTAGTTTTTTATTTAATTTATATATATACTAGTACCTAGTTATTATCTCATAGTATTTATATCTTCCTATATATAAGTTAGAATATACGACGTTAAATATAGTTTTAATATATAAAGAAGGTATATATAGGCGCTTTAATATATATATATAATTAATAGTTAAATTATTAGTATATTATATTAAGCCGTTATCCCCCTTCGAAAAAAGAAAATCTACGGTATCCTCGCCGGTTTTTACGTTATAGTTTTATATATAATTTATTTTAGTTTAATAGTCGTTATTCTAATACCCTTAAAGTAATTTTTATTTAAACTACGTATTTATTTTTATTAATATATAAACTTTATATATATATACCTAGAGTATATTTAACTCGCCTTCTAAAAAGTCCCTAATTACGTCCTTTTACTATAGTCGGGATAAAGTATTTAATATTATATATTTAACACTAGGTTTATAACGGATTTTTATATTTTAAAAATATTAAATATAATTTAAAGCCCGTACGATACGTAAATTAATCTTTACCGTAAATAAAGTAATTATATTTATTTATTTAACTATATTAAGCGCAGCTTTATAATTAATATAAACGACTATCTTAGAGGTTAATTCGACTATATATTTAACTTTAATAAATATTTATATTATTCCTACTAGTTTTATTTTAATAGGTTAATAGTATATTTCTATATCCTTAAAGAGTCGGTTAAAGAAAAAGATAGACTAAACTTATTTTCGGTCGGGATAAAGATTTTTTAATTCTTTTATAATATAATAAATTATAACCTCGTAACCGAATTCCTTATTAATATTAAGGTCGATAAATAGTTCCTTTTTATTTTCGAAGTAATATAAAAAGAAAGATTTAGAAAGAGTATTTTAAATAACTTTAAATAAACGGATCTCTTATAAGGAAAGTAATTTAAAATTAATCTTCTTAATATATTCCTATCGCTAAGCGCTTATAGGGGGTACTTTATTTAATAACGCGATTTTCTTATTTTATAAAGACCTAGTTAAAGTAGTATAATCTTTAATATAATCTTTTAGTTAACTAGTTATTCCTAGGTATATCTTAAATACTATTAATATTTAAAGAAAAACTAGTTATTTAATAATTATAAACTTTTCTTTAGAAGTTAATAGCCCGAACGAGTTAACCTTCTAACTAAATAGTATAATTAACGGATAACCGATAAACGCCTTCTTAGAGTTAATTAAAATATTAAACTTAACGAATAAAAAAAATACTATATATAGGTATTAAATATAATCCTCGAGAGTCTAAGAGAATATTATAACGTTATTAATATATACTCGGGCGAATACTTTATAGATACGTAGGATCCGGTTTATTTATTATTATATATATATAAACGAGTTCTTAAATCCTATTACCGTAATATTAAAAGTTTTTTAGCCGCGGTATAATATAATAGTAAGTTTATATCTATTCTTAAGGTATATATACTATTAATAGAAGAAGTTAACCGCGTCGATAACGATAATTTAATAATAACCCTTAACGGCGTTAATTATATTATTTTATAAAGGTAAATAATAGACGTCTATTATAATTATAATATTTAAATCTCGAATATTAATAATAATACGGCCCTTCTTAATACCGTCTAATTTTATAATTTAAATAACGAAGACTAGGAAATTAAATAAAGTAGTTTATATTATTTATTTAAGTCGTCTCTAAATATATAGTTTATTAAAGATTTCGTTAATAATCTTCCGGCTCTCGTTATTTATAGGATAAATATATACTATTTTAAATACTTTATCTTCCTAGTCGGCGCGCAGTAATATATATATTTATTCGTTTTTTAGAATATTAATAAAGCCTCCTTCTACCTAAAATATAAGGAATTAATTAATAATCTTTACTAACTCCGGT